>Ga0172380_10000205_pt1 | contig 126615 bp, 113 predicted proteins | sample Leawe162metaG_FD_119747 | JGI IMG/M metagenome (GOLD analysis project Ga0172380, IMG submission 119747) | Leachate microbial communities from a municipal landfill in Southern Ontario, Canada - Leachate well 162 metaG | ecosystem: Engineered > Solid waste > Landfill > Unclassified | place... | reverse complement strand
AGAAGTTCCAACAGATTACTCGATAAGTAACTATCCCAATCCATTTAATCCAACAACAACGATAAATTACGAATTGCCTAAAGATGGAATGGTAACAATAAAAGTATATGATATTATTGGTAAGGAGGTTGCTACATTGGTAAACGAAGCAAAGAATGCCGGATATTACAAAGTAGATTTTAACGCAAGCAAACTGACAAGCGGTGTTTACATTTGCTCGATACAAGCAAGTGGATTTAATAAATCTATTAAGCTGCTTTTAACAAAGTAGATAGTACAAAGTATTAAGTACTTAGACAGAAAATGCAAGGGGTAATGTTCAAGCAGAGCCGCACCGTACGGTACGGCTCTTAATATCATAATTATTTGCTTGCAAGTTCATCATAAGCTTTTTCAAGATTCATTTTACGCGCACCTTGCCAGCGCTCCTTAAGATGAGCAAAGCCGGGAATTTCTGTCGCGGCAGCAGTATCTTCTTTCGTTTTTCCTTTTTGAATTTCACCATCAACAAACTCCGCGAGCGCGCCAAGATATTTTTGCATCGAAACCAAGTCGTTAACATTTCCGGTTAATAGATCATCGCTAATTGCGTGACCGAAAATGAAAAGTGTGTCTTTTTCAAAATGTTTAATAATCTTTCCAAGTGTTTCGTACCAAGATTTAATAGAGCCGCCCCCGTTGGAATCAATGAAAGGAAAAGTCTGATTGAAAACCAAATCGCCAACGTGAGCAATGTTTGCTTCTTCAAAGTGAATTACTGAATCACCACCGGTATGAGCTGAACCAAAATGGCGTGCTGTTACTTTCTCTTCATCAATATTTTCGCTCCATGTGTTGGTAAATGTAGCTGTAGCATAAGCTTGCGGTTTGGCGGGATCTTTCTTGTCGTTTTTTTCTTGCAGCATTTTACAGTTTTCGTGCGCGACAATTTTACCGGCGTAATCCCTCAAGAAAATATTTCCCGAAGTATGATCGCCATGATGATGTGTGTTGAATAGAATATCAATTTTGCGTGGAGTTTTTTGCTGCAGTGCCGCAATTAAATTTTTTGCCGTTTCGGGATATTGAGAATCAATTACAACAACCCTCTCCTTGGTTGCGTACCAGCCTATTGTTCCGCCTCGCTCTGTAAAAATACCGATGTTATTTCTCAGTTCTTTGAAGTTATATGTCTGCGTCTGAAAATTTGCGAATAGTTTATTCGAACCAAGGAATAGTCCGCCGCTTAAAACCGCACCGGCGCGTAAAAATTCTTTACGGGTAATTTTCATCTTGTTCCCTTTAATTGGTTTTGTGTAGAGAATATTCTTTTGATAATTTACAGCATAACAGTTTTTAGATGCAACTAGTTCTTTATTAATATAGAAAGGATGTTAAATGAAGAAGTTTACACCGCTCCTTTTAGCGTTGATATTAACAGTGTCTGTTTCATTTTCACAAACAACGCAAAAACCGGCAGAGAAAAAACAGTTTATTTATGTTCTTCATCTTGTACCCAAATTTCTTGATCTGAAAAATTGGAGCGATGCGGATAATAAAGCCGTGGGCGAACACTTCGCGCGGCTTCAGAAAATGAAAAAAGAAGGAACTCTTATTCTTGCCGGCAAAACCGATAATTGGGATGAAAAAATGTTCGGCATTGTTGTTTATGAAGCAGAGTCGTTCGAAAAAGCAAAAGAAATTGCCGATTCCGATCCGGCTGTTGCAGCGGGAGTAATGACGGTAGAAACATTTCCTTATAAAGTTGCATTAATGCGGGGAGAAAAACAGAATGAGGTTTGACAAGAATCTGAAATTTATCTTAATACTGATTGTTGGTTTTTCCTTTTTTCTTTCCTCATGTAAAAGTGAGGATCCTGTTGAGCCACAAATTATTCCCGCGCGGGGACAATTAGTTAGTTCAACAAATGGAGGATTATTTACAATTCCGCTACTTCAAGCAATGGTTGGTGGTATTTCCGGCGGAGAGCAGCTTAAAAATAAAATTACATATGATGTTGAATACTATAAACTTGTTTACAGAACAGTTGATTCAAAGGGAAATGTAATTACGGTTTCCGGGGCTTTGTTTCTACCAAAAGGAAAAGCGAATCTCTCTTTAATCAGCGTTCAGCATGGAACACAAACCAAACGATCAAACGCCGGTTCTGTTAATGCGCTTAGTGCTTCTGAAGGATTGGTTGCTGCCGCACTTGGTTATTTTGCATTAGTGCCCGATTATATTGGTCTTGGAGAATCAACTCTAACGCATCCTTATCATGTAGCAAAATCATCCGCCGATCCGGTAATTGATATAATTCGTGCCGGAAAGGATTTTGCCGGCAAAAACAATATCACTTTAAATGGACAGATATTTTTAGCAGGATATTCTGAAGGCGGTTATGTAACTATGGCGGCGCAAAGAGAGATCGAGCTAAATTACAAAAGTGAGTTTCCCCTTACTGCCGTTGCTCCAATGGCGGGTGCGTATGATTTGAACCTTACAGCGAAAAAAATATTGCAGAGTCAGACCTATAATCAACCGGCCTACCTAGCTTATTTTATGGTTGCCTACAATGATGTTTACGGCTGGAATAATCTTAATACATTTTTTAATTCGCCATACGCCGAAAAACTCCCATCGCTTTTCAACGGAAATTATACAACCGATGAGATCAATGCTCAGCTAACAAGCGATGTAACAAAACTAATTAATCAAAACTTCGCGAGCAGCTATTTGGCCGGAACTGAAACTACTCTTACTTCAGCCTTTACAAGTAATAGCTTGCTCAACTGGAAACCAACTGCGCCAATGCGTCTTTATCATGGCGATGCGGATGAGTATGTTCCTTACGAAAATTCTGTGCAAGCCAAGAATTACTTTTTAACGCAAGGTGTTAACGTTGAATTAGTTACAATTCCGGGAGGAAAGCATGTTTCTTCTGCTCTTCCATCAATTGTGGCGGCAATCGAGTGGTTCGGAACTTTAAAGCTTGCAAAACGCACACTTGCATCTAACAACTAACATGTCATGGTTGAAATAAAAAAGAAAGATATTTTAATAAGCGCGGATAAAAGAAAACTGCAGATAAAAGTGATTCATAGCTTTTTAACAGAATCATATTGGTGCAGCGGAATTCCAATTGAAGTTGTGAAAACACAAATCAAGAATTCGTTCTGCGTAGGTGTCTATATTCAAAGAGAGCAAGTTGGTTTTGCTAGAGTTGTTACAGATTATACTTCGCACGCATATCTCTGCGATGTTTTTATTCTCGAGAGCCACCGCGGCAAGGGGCTGTCAAAACTGTTAATGGAATTTGTTTTCAAACATCCTAAATTAAATAAGATTCGTGCTTGGAGGTTATCAACAAAAGATGCCCACGGTTTATATACTAAGTATGGATTTATTCCGGAAACAAATCCGGAACGATTGATGGTTAGAAAAACAAAAGCTTGGTAAGAAGTTCATTTCGAGTTTAGAAGGAATATTAAAATGAAAAAAAAACTTTTACTGACTGTGTTTCTGTTCTCAACAATAATGTTTGCACAAGAAAAGGTAAACGTTACATTAAATGTTGTTTCACCAACGCTGGACGACACCACAAAAATTTATGTTGCCGGAAACTTAAAAGTTTTAGGAAGCTGGCAACCCAACAAAATTTTATTGAATAAAGGCTCTAAAGATATTTGGAGTATAACATTTAGCGTAGATAAAGAAAGTCGACTAGAGTATAAGTTTACAAAAGGAAGTTGGGCAACCGAGGCTTTGGGCAGCGATTCCTCTGTTCCTCAAAACACAGTTGTAATTGCGAAGAAGGATACGACTGTCCTTGCCACAATTTTCAACTGGCGCGATAATTTTAATTTCAAAGTTGCCGGACAAGTAACCGGCAAAGTTTTTTATCACAAAGGATTTGTAATTGATGGATTAAAACCGAGAGACATTTTTGTATGGCTTCCTCCAAGCTATGATGAACAAAAGGAAAAGCGATATCCGGTTTTCTACATGCATGATGGACAAAACTTGATTGATCCGCGTACATCAAGCATGTTTATAGATTGGCAAATTGATGAAGCAGCAGATAGTCTAATCCGCATTGGCGAAGTGGAGCCCTTTATTATTATTGGAATCAATAACACTGATGATAGAGGAACGGAATACAATAATACCGGTTTAGGAAAGCTTTACGAGCGGCTTGTAGTCGAAATAATTAAACCATTCATTGACCAAAACTATAGAACATTACCTGATGCAAAGAATACTGCCGTCGGCGGTTCCTCCATGGGCGGATTAATTTCTATGCTTTTTGCATGGGATTATCCGAACGTATTTTCAAAAGCTGCATGTTTCTCTCCGGCATTTAAATTCACAAACTATAATTACGTAACTATAGTTGCGGAAGACAATTCGCCCAAGAAAGATCTAAAGTTATATATAGATAACGGCGGCGTTGGACTTGAAATGATACTCCTGCCCGGAGTAGATGATATGATAAAGGTACTAAAAGAAAAAGGTTATGAAGAGGGTAAAGATTTACAAGTATTTATTGATCCAAAAGCAGAGCACAACGAAGCAGCGTGGGCAAAAAGAATTTGGCGACCCATCAAATTCTTCTTTGGAAAAGGTAGTAAATGAAAATTTTGGTTGGTTCAAAAAATCCGGTGAAGGTTTCTTCCGTTGAAGAAGCTTTCAAAAATTATTTTCCAAATATTGAAGCGATAGGAATAGAGGTAGCATCCGGAGTTTCTAATCAGCCAATAGGTGATGAGACATTTACCGGTGCAAAAAACCGCGCCTTCGCTCTTAAGCAAATTAATGTTAAACAAAACCTAAATGCCGATTTCTTTGTAGGCATTGAAGGGGGAATTATTAAGTTGTACGAAAAGTGGTTTGCTTTCGGGTGCATGTGTGTTGTTGATAAAGAAGGAAATATTGGCTTTGGTTCTTCTCCGCAATTTGAATTACCTCCCAAAGTTGTTGAAAAACTTTTGAGTGGAATTGAACTCGGTGAAGTGATGGATCAAATTCAAAACGAAGAAAATACCAAGCAAAAACATGGCGCAATTGGTTATTTTACAAATGGAGTTATGAACAGAAAAGAACTTTATATTGAAGGATTGAAGGTTGCTATTGTTCCCTTCCTTCATAAAGAAATGTACTTTAAATAAAACATCTTAATCTTACGCTTGAACTTAATCTTGATCTAATTATGCAAGAAGATCAAGATCATGAGTAAGATTACAATCAAGAAAAAGGAAATGATATGACACTTCAATTTTATCAAGTGGATGCATTCACTTCAAAGTTATTTGGCGGCAATCCGGCAGCGGTTGTGCCGTTGGAAAAATGGCTTGATGATGAAACAATGCAAAACATTGCAATGGAAAATAATTTATCTGAAACCGCTTACTTCGTTAAGGAAGATACACACTACCACATTCGCTGGATGACTCCGGTTGCAGAAGTTAGTTTATGCGGACACGCAACATTAGCCTCGGCTTATGTGATTTTTAATTTTATTGAGAAAGAAGCAACGCAAATTAAGTTTACATCTATGAGCGGCGAATTGATTGTTGACAGAGAAGGAGAAACACTATCGCTTAATTTTCCTTCCAACAAACCAAACAAAATTGATGTAACGGAAACTATTAAATCCGCGTTTGCAAAAGAACCTCTGGAAGTTTTAGAGGGGGGAAACTACATTCTAGCTGTTTATGATGATGAAGAATTTGTGAAAACAATAAATCCAAATTTTGAACTTGTTAAACAAATTCATCCGCATGGAGTTATTATTTCTGCTAAAGGAAGAGAAGTAGACTTCGTCTCCCGCATGTTCGCTCCAAGCGAAGGAATTAACGAAGATCCCGTTACCGGATCTGCTCACACTGTCCTTGTACCATATTGGTCCGAAAAGCTAGGTAAGAAAAATTTTCGTGCGCGTCAAGTTTCAAAACGTATAGGAGAGCTTTGGTGCGAAGATCTCGGTTCTAGAGTCAAAATATCCGGTAAAGCTGTGCTTTATGCCACCGGAAATATATTTTTGGGTTTATAATTAGGTTTTTTCTCTGCATATTAGTCCTAATTGTTTCGGCGCTTTTGTAATTTTTGAGAGGAAAAAGCCGAAGATTTCTCCAGAGACCGAGTCTATATGAATTTTTTTCGTGGTGTGTTACTGCTAATATTAGCAAGCGTTATACTTTCGTGCGACGCACCTCGCCTTAACCCGTTCGATCCTTCCGGCGAAGATTACAAGTTTGCCGATTTTTCCGGGGATGTTTATACCTTCGAACAGCCAAGAGCAGCTATTGCTAATGTTACTGTTATTTGGAAGAATCAAAATGTAACTGCGTTCACCGACTCTCTAGGCAAGTTTTTTGTAGAAGACGTACCAAGAGTTAATGGATGGGTTCGTTTTGAAAAAACCGGCTATTCTAAAGATTCATTATTTATTGATTGGAAAAATCAAAATACCAAACAAGTAGGAACGGTTTTACTATCCTATACTTTTGGTAATATTGATGGGTATGTGAACAACAGCGATCAGCCAAGTCTGCCAATTTCAAACGTAAGAGTTTTTTGGAAAGACCAAAGTGTTGCTGTAGAAACTGAAGCAAGCGGATATTATAAAATTGAGAACGTTCCGATTAGAGGTGGATGGATATATTTTGAAAAGGAAGGTTACAAAACCGATTCCTTATTGGTTGAATGGAAGGCTGGCCTAAAAAATAAACGTGTTGATACAAGAAATCTCCTATACAATATGGGTGATTTAGATGGCTATGTTAAAACTTCAGATTCTCCAAGTCAGCCATTAGGAAAAGTATATGTTCGTTGGAATAAGCTTTCCACGGTTTCCGAAACTGATGATCAAGGTTATTTCAAATTTGCAAACATTCCAATTGAAGACGGGACCCTCTATTTTGAAAAAGATGGCTTTAAAGTAGATTCTCTGATTGTTCAGTGGAAAGATATAAAAAGCAAGCGGATCGAATCATTTATTCTTCAATACTCAAATGGCGACTTAGATGGTTTTGTCCAAACGGAAGATGTGCCCCACCAACCCATACAAAGAGTTTTCGTTCTATGGAAAGGACTGACAACTATTGTAGAAACTGATGACCAAGGCTATTTCAAATTTGCAAATATCCCGATTAAAAACGGGATTCTCTATTTTAAAAAAGATGGTTTTAAATATGATTCACTTGTTGTTGCGTGGAACTCTGGTAAGGTAAAACGGATTAACCCATTTTATCTTGGATACACTCATGGAGATTTGGATGGTTACATTAGAACGATTGATTCTCGCCAACCGGTAGCAAAAGCTTTGGTTCGTTGGGGCGCGTTGTCAACAATTGCCGAGACTAACGATGCCGGTTATTTCAAATTCTCCGGCATTCCAATAGAAAGCGGAAGACTTTATGTTGAAAAAGTAGGATTTAACAAAGATTCTCTCGATGTAGTTTGGACAAGCGGTAAAACCAAGCAAGTGGAAAAGTTAATTGAATATAACAGCGGTTCATTTTCCGGTTTTGTTAAAACAGAAAAAACTCCGAGACAAGGAATTGATAAAGTAAAAGTCTTTTGGAAGAATCAAGGGATTCTTCAAGAAACGAAATCTGATGGTTCTTATAGCATTGCCGGAGTACCAACAAATGATGGATATGTTTATTTCGAAAAGACCGGATACTCATCAGATTCGTTGTTAGTTAATTGGGGAACAAAGAACGTAGTAAATAATGAAGAAGTATATCTTAATGCTATTCCACAAATAGATAGTCTTGCTATTTATTCAAGTGTGCAAAATAAATTTGCTGACGAAGCAAAAACACGCATGACTGTTCAAGTAAAAATTTCTGATGCTGAAAATGATGTGGATAGTGTTTTTATCCAGAACAAACAGCTGAATGTTTTTGTGCTTTTGGATTATAATCAGTCAACTAAATATTATCAGCGAGAGTTATCGGTTGTCGACTTAAAGGTTTCTTCTATAGATGAAGCGATAGGAAGAAATTTTGAGATTATAGTCAAAGATCGTTTAGGTAAGAAATTTAATCTTGGTTCCTCGACACTTAAAAGAGTAATTAGACAGGAAATACTAACTTATTTACCCAAAGATGGCGCTGTGGCAAATTCAAATCCAACACTGTCTTGGCAGACGCTTTTGCCTGGATTTAATTTCAAATACTATATTCAAATTTGGACAGACGATCTGCCTCCAACACTAGTTTGGCAAAGTTCTCTGTTTTCGAAAACAGAAATTACATTAACGCCAACAATAAATTTACCGAAAGGTGCATATTTCTGGATCATTTGGTGCGTTGATGATTTTCAGAATCAAGGTTCTTCAAAACCTAATACTTTTAAAGTACAGTAGAGATGCGATAGAAAAGAATGAATACTTTTTTGTTAGAAAATATTAACCACATAAAAAATTTGTCTAAAAGCGAATTTGAGTCTCTATATGAGTTTTCGGAGATACTTAACACGGCAACACGGCAAGATAGTTTGATTGAAGATACAATTGATATTGTGATACAAGTAATAAATGCAGAGAGAGGATTGTTCGTTCGTTATTTTGATTCAACTGATTCTTTCTCAATTATTACTGCGCGTAAAATATCTAACGAAAGCATTACTGATCTTCATCAGTTCTCTTCCGGCATTTTACAGAAAGTTATTAAAGAAAAGAAACCGCTTCTTTATCACGATGTTATGAGCGATCCAAATCTTTCTCAATTTGAAAGCGTTCAGATTCATAGAATAAAATCTGTAATCGGTGTTCCAATTATTCGTGATGAAAAAGTTTGGGGAATAATAATTGCCGATAGCCAGCTTGATAGGCGCGAGTTCACTGAAGAAAATTTATTGTTCCTAAGTTTTTTCTCTAATCTTGTTTCTTTAGCGCTTGATCGGATCATAAAATTAGAAGAGCTTGAAAAAGAAAATCAAATTCTTCTTAATCGCCTTCAGTCTATGGAAAATATTCCGGAGATGGTTGGCATTAGTCAGACTATGAGAAATCTTAGTCAGCTTATTCACCGAGTTGCACAAACAGAAGCTACTGTTTTAATAAGTGGAGAAAGCGGAACTGGAAAAGAGGTTGCAGCTAAAGCAATTCATCATCTAAGTAAAAGAAAAGACAAACCGTTCTTGGCGCAATTCTGCGGATCAATTCCGGATAACCTTCTGGAGAGCGAATTGTTTGGATATAAAAAGGGAGCATTTACCGGCGCAAATACTGATAAACAAGGACTTCTTGAAGCAGCCGACGGCGGAACTTTTTTCCTTGATGAGATTGCAGATATTTCGCAAGCCCTTCAAGCAAAATTATTACGAGTTTTGGAAAACCGAGAGATAATTCGTCTTGGTGATGTGAAAGTAAAAAAAATAGATGTTCGAATTCTTGCGGCAACGAATAAAGACTTGCAGCAGCTTGTAAAAGAGGGCCAGTTCAGAGAAGATTTGTTTTACCGGCTCAATGTTTTCCCAATCAAAATGCCTCCGCTGCGGGAACGCCGTGAAGATATTTCGATTCTCGCTCATTATTTTATTAAGAGAATTGCACAGAAGGAAGTTTCTATTGATCCAATCGCAATAAAGAAAATGGAAAGTTATTTCTGGCCGGGCAACGTGAGACAATTGATGAATATAATTCAGCGCGCTATTATTTTATGTAATGCAGATAAGATACTGCCAGACGATATTGTTCTTGAAGATGAAAAGAGCTTAGAAAATTTTGATGGAACACTTGGAGAATTTGAAGTTCTTCTTCTTAAAAAAAGGCTGGAACAGTTTAACGGAAATAGAACCCTTACTGCGAAATCGTTAGATGTATCTGTACGATGGATTCAGCTCAAGCTTAAGGAGTTGGGTATACAATGATGACCGGTCTGAGCTCCGAGATACTATTTGAAAAATTTCAGATCATCGAAGTGCTTAAGAAAGATGAGCACGCCGCCGTTTTTCTTGCTAACCACATTTACCTCAGTAAGAAAATAATTTTAAAAGTTCTCAACACACAAAAGATTTCTGATCAAGCACTTGTAGAGCGCTTTAAGCGGGAAGCAAAAATTTTAGCACAGCTTGATAGCCCGCATATTATTAAAGTTCTCGATTTCGGTATGTTCAAAGAGTATTTCTATATTTCTTTTGAATACATTGAAGGTGTTTCGCTTCGTAATCTTTTAAAACAACAGCAGATCAGTTTAGAGCAAAAAAATCATCTAATGGTTCAGTTGTTAAAAGGATTAAGCTATGCTCACCAATGCCAAATAATTCATCGCGATATAAAGCCGGAAAACATTTTTGTTGATAACAGTCTCAACCTAAAGATAGGAGATTTTGGATTAGCCCTTTCCGCGGAAGATAACTTTGTTACTAATCCCTATTCTATTGTTGGAACTCCAAGCTACATGAGTCCGGAACAAGTTCGCGGGGCTAAATTAAGTGCTCAAAGCGATTTGTTTTCCGCCGGGATTGTTATTTACGAAATTTTCACCGGCAAGAATCCATTTCTAAAGGAGAATGTAAACTTAACCCTCAATGAAATTATGGCTTTTGATGAGAGCGTAATTTCCAAGGGACTGCTTGATCAAGAACAAAAAATTCAAGACGTGGTTTATCACTTAATTAGAAAGAATCCTAAAGACAGGTACGCAACTGCATTAGAAGCGCTTAACGATCTTGGTATTTCTATTGATCAGCCAACTTTAGTTATTAAAGCAGAAGAACCGTCTCAACAAAAAAATAAAATAAAGGGAATTGCTGCAATAGTTACAATTGTAGTAATTCTATCTGCTTGGGGAATTATTTCCTTTATGGATAAAGCGGATCAACCTTTAGATACTAATACTACTTTACAAAATCCAACTAAACAAGAAAACGAGCCGTTAAATCAAAACGATTCCTCCATCCAAAACAAAGAACATGTTGATACCAGCACTCTTCATAAACCATTAATTGATAAACTTGCTGATTCAAATCAAACACAAAATAATGTTGAACAGAATAGTAACGCTCAGCCGAATAAACCAATAAGGTTTGGTTCTTTTGATATTAGATGTAATGTTGGAACAAAAGTATTTATAGACGGTGAAGAGATTATTACAACTCCAATTGATAAACCAATAAGATTGGAGGAGGGAACGCATACACTAAGGTTGGTTCATCCGGAGTATCCACCTTATACCACTCAGATTGAAATAAAACCTAGCGAAATACTTCCGTTCCGTTTCAATATGGATTCCACGGTTGGGTATATTAGTTGCGATACTCGCCCATCAGGAAAAGTATTTATTAATAACAGCCTTATTGGTTATTCTCCTACAAGATTAGTAAAGGTTCAGCCCGGCGGCATTAATGTGAAGTTGACAAAGGAAGGTTTTAAGGATATTGATACATCCTTTTATGTTAAAGCCGGAGATACAATAAGACTTCATTTGCCTTTTAAAAAATGATGGTATAATAATTGACCACTCAATATAAAAAGTGTTTAGAAAATGAAAATTAGACTATTGCTTATACTTTGTATCTGGGGAGTTGCGCATGTTATTCAAGGTCAGCCCACATGGCAGGTTGCGATTCATAAAATGCCCTATCCGGTTTGGGGCGGGCAGGTGGTCTATGATGTAGCGGCACAGGGAAATAAAGTTTACATATTCGGAGGTTATTCCGATTCACTTCAGCAAACGGTAGACTGGATTCAAGAATACAATGTTGAGAAAGATAGTTGGAAAATTGTAGGGCACATGCTTCAGCCGCGTCAGCAGTTTGTTGCGGATACTTGGAGAGGAATTTCGGTTTATTTTGGGGGCGCACTGGAAACTTCGCTAAGCAAAGCTTCGCTTGAATCTTGGAACTTTATAGAAGGAATAACTCCAGATTCTTTTGATTCTAACATAGACTTTGGAAGATCTTTTTCAACCGGACACATTGTTGGTGATGTTTTATATATAATTGGTGGTTCACCTAATCCAGCAACTGGAAAAATCTCTTATATAACTTCTTATGATCTGGTTTCTAAAAAGGTTTCCATCAAATATGATTATACTTCGGAAGACAAGCCTCGCCAGAGAGCAACCTTTATAGTTGGCGATAATATTTACGTATTTGGCGGAGCTATTAACGGTGTTATCGATAAAATTCAAACATTTAATATCCCCACTCAGAAATTAGGTGATTTATCTGATAAATTATTGCAACCGCGAGCGGGTGGCGCCGCTGTATTTAATCCTACTGCTAAAAGAGGTTTTGTAATTGGCGGATATAACGAAACTAACCCGGCGTTAAATACAGTAGAACAAGTTTTTGTTAATACCGATGGTTCTTTAAGAATTAACAACATCACTCCGCTTAACTATGCAAGAACAAATTTGATGGCGGTTAATTACAAGGGTAGTGTTGTTGCTGTGTTCGGTGGAAAGGACGCAAAGGGAAAAGTTGTTCCATATGTAGAATTTCTTCTTGGGTTAAGTGATGTGAATAATAATTCATTACCAGCAGATTTTAAGCTAAATCAAAATTACCCTAATCCATTTAATCCGAACACCATTATTTCTTACCAGCTCCCTAAAGCAACACAAGTTAGTTTAAAGGTATTTGATGTTCTTGGTAAAGAAATAGCCACATTAGTTAATGAATATAAACAACCGGGCGTTTATCAAACTTCATTCTCAATCAATAAAAATGGAGAGAGTGCCAATTTACCATCCGGAATATATTTTGCTCAGTTGCGTGCAGAAAACACCGTTCAGACAATAAAAATGATATTACTCAAGTGATGAAATATAAAATCCTTATAGCTCTTTTATTCGCAGCGTCATATTCATTTGCACAAGAATCTACTTATTCAAGGATTAAGAAGTTATTCGATGAGTTTGAATATGAAAAGGTTTTACAAGTTTCTAATGATATCGCATCTCAAACTGATATTAACGATTCTCTTAAAGTTGACGTCTATCTAATGAGAGCCGTTTCCTTCTTTTACTTTCAAAACGAAGATCAAACGAAAAAATCTTTTGTAAGTATACTTGAGTTGAAAAATTTGTTCATGCTAGATCCCGACTTGTATAATCCTAGGTTTTATGATTTGTTCGATCAAGTTAAAAGAGAATTTGCGAGGCCGCCGGATAATGAAATTGCAAAGCAAGATTCTTTAGCAAAAATCCCGCAGTTTATTTATGATCAGCAAAAATTATTTAAGCAAGCAGCAGTAAAAAATATTTTAGTGCCGGGATGGGGACAGCTAACCGTTAATCAATCTATTAAGGGATGGATTCTTACAACACTTTCTACTGCAAATCTTGGCTTAATGGCTTACTATGCGTTGGAAACAAATAAAAAAGAGGATGCCTATTTAAAGGAAACTAACAAATCGCTCATCTCTCAAAAATATTCCGATTACAATTCCTCGTATAAAAGTAGAAATCTCTTTATAGTTTCTTATCTGGCGATTTGGCTCTATTCCCAGCTCGATTTACATTTTCTCGGCAACTCACTCTCCGAAACGGAATCGATTAATACAACATCTGTTTCAACCAATAGGGCGGAGCTAAGTTTTTCTTTTCGAATTCCCTTTTGACCGAAGACGCATTTTATGCAGACGCGGCGAAAAATATTCGCACTAAAAAAGAGAGCTTTAATCGTACACCCTTAAAACAAGCAAATTAGCGAACTTATTCGGCTTTACTTTTTGGCACATTCGTTGCAACTATATAGGCACACACACAACGGACTCCGTCCTTAAGATTGGCGAAGGGAAAAAAGTTTTAGAAGGTCCTTCGCCTTCTTCTTTTTAAAGAATTCCAAAACTTACTTAAATTATTTTTCATGAAAACGATGTACTTTTTCTTCCGTTTTCTATTGACCTTATTATTGTCTATATTTCTCTACAAAATTTATCAATAGAAGGGTTTCTTATCAGCGCATGGATTTCAAATCAGAAAAGATAGGCGATATCGGAATTGTTCATGTATACCTTACACGAGCTACATTAGCCAAAGCAGTAAATTTCAAAGAATTTGCAACTGAAATTATCTCTGCCGGAACAAACAAGCTCGTTATAGATTTGAGTATATGTGAATATATTGATTCTACTTTTCTTGGAGCCATGGTCGCTTTATTGAAACGAGTTAATTCGTTGAATGGTGACTTGAGATTAGTTTATAATAAAGAAATGCCATCTTTGGTCTTTGTTCTAACACGCATGGACAAAGTGTTTAAGATATTCGCGAATTTACATGACGCTGTTGAAAGCTTTAGCACGGGAAAGCCAAAGCTTACATGGAAATGATTATCCTACGATAGAAACCACTTTATAAATTTTATCATTTGGTCTAATCAGCTCGTTACACTTGAAAGAGACTTCTTTTCCTTTCTCGCCAACTTCAACAATCATTTCATCAACCATTAATTGATCTAATTTCTTTTCAATTACGCCGGTTGTGTTTCCAATGATATAAATAGTTTCACCTAATTTTAATGTATCGGCTTCTAACTTAACCGAAACCACATTACTCTTCTTGTAATAATTTATGACCTTGCCAACGTATGATTTTTTTGTGCTTGCCGCGCTTCCGTAAATATTTGCAAAATCTTGTGTTGATGGTGTTCCCAGATAAAATCCAGTCGAAAATCCACGGTTGTAAACTTTTTTCAACTCTTCAACAAAGTGTGTTTTCAATTCTTGTGTAAGTTTGCCTCCGGCATAAAGATCAATAGCTTTTCTATATGTAGAAACAACTTTTGCGATATACTCTGGAGATCTTTTTCTTCCTTCAATTTTAAGTGAATCAATTCCAGCATCTATCAATTGATCAATTATCTCAATAGTACAAAGATCTTTGGGTGACATAACATAATCTTCCCCCAAAACCAAAGAACCACCCTGGTCGCTATCGATAACTTCAAACTCTCTTCTGCAAGGCTGAAGACATTCGCCGCGGTTTGCACTTTTGCCAAACAGCTCGTGACTCATAAAACATCTTCCGCTAACTGCTACACACATTGCGCCATGAACAAAAGTTTCAATTTCTATTTTAGCTTTGCTCTTTATTTCGCGAATCTTATCAAGTGTACACTCTCTTGCAAGGACAACACGTGAAGCGCCTATGTTTTCATAAAACTTGATAGAAGATGAATTTGATATTGAAGCTTGTGTGCTAATGCAAAAGGGAACTTGATGTTCTAAACATTTTTGTATAACCGACATGTCCCAGCAAATAATAAGTTCAATGCCGGCCGACTTAGCTCTGCGAACAATATTATCTAACTCCTCAAGTTCGTTTTCGTAAACAATAGTATTAAGAGTTAGATGAGCTTTTACATTGTGTTCGGTACAATGTTTAACTATATCATCTAGCTCGGATATATCAAAATTACCAGCCGCTGCACGCATATTTAGCTGCTTTACACCAAAATAAACAGCATCAGCGCCGTTGTTAATTGCTGTGTTCAACATTGCCCAGTTTCCGGCGGGTGCCAGCAGCTCCGGTTTCTTTATTTCTTTTTTATTTGTCATAATATTTCCGGCGCAATAATAATAAATATTGTTTAATTAATTTTGTTTCAACCAAATACAGAAAGATGTGAACAAAAACTTTATACTTGCTTTAATTGGTGTAGGAATTGGAGGAATCGGATTTGGTCTTGTAACTCCGGTAACTGTGGTTCTGCTTGAACAGAACCACACGCATAGCTGGATAATTGGTTCCTCGACAATGATTGGATATTTGAGTGTTGTATTGTTTGCTGGATTGGCCGGGAAAATAATTGATAGACACAATATAAGATCAGCAATGTTAATTGGATTATTACTTTGGATGATTGGAGCTGTATTACACATTTTTTGGTTTATTTATCCGCTTCTTTTTATTGTTAAGTTCTTTATGGGGATTGGGGGAACATTTGTTTTCATTGCGACTGAAGTGACAATAAATCATTACAGCGATGAAACCAATCGTGGAAAAAATATCGGTATGTATGTAACTGTACTCTCTGTTGGAATAGCTGCGGGCACACTTTTAATCTGGACAATTAAATTAGGCGACTGGGTTCCTTTTATTATTGGTGCTGGTATAATGCTATTAGTTTTTGTTATTCAGTTTCTTCTGTTTGATCCAATTCGAACAAATAACACAAAACACAAACTAGAAAAACTGTCAATTAACGAAATACCTTTTATTGGATTAATGGCATCCTTAGTGTATGGATTATTCGAATCATCAGTAATTGTTGCCTTGCCAATTTATGGACTAAGAAATAACTATTCGGCCAACGAAGTGTCACTCTTTCTTGCGGCATTTGTAGTTGGAGGTATCATACTTGGATATGCAATAAGCCGGTTATCTGATAAAGTTTCAAAATATAGGATGCTGCTTTCAATAGCCGCATTACTTGGAGTCTTTTTCATTTTTCCGATACTAAATTCTCAAATATTTTTTTTACTTCCGGTTTTCTTTCTAATAGGCGGAATAGTCCCAGCGTTTTACACAGTGGGGTTGAATTATATAATTGAACATGTAGAAGAAAAGTTTATAGCGCAAGCAAACAGCTATTATATAATGATGTACGGACTGGGCACAATTGTAGGTCCGCTGCTGGGAGCCGGACTGATAGAACTTGACAAGCACAGTGGTTATTGGCTCTTTTCGGCCGGATTATGCTTTTTGTTCTCCGGCGGATTCTATATTATCAAAAAAGTGAACAATGATATTTATCACTTGAATTTCTTATCTTCAATTCAAAATAACAACCATTTTTCTGATGAAGAGCGAAAACAAAAAGAAAATCGACACTCCTAAAGTTAAAACTGCCTCAAAAGGAAACACGAAATCTAAAAAAGAGAACACTTTGCCGGATGATATTTTTGATTCCGCCGCCCCTCTTTTAATTTCAAGCCGCAGTCAAAAATCAATTAAAGCTAGCAACAGTTTGGCTAATGCACTTGGAATAGAGATCACCAAGGCAAATTATGATTTCTTTGCTAATGCAAAATTTTATGATTCGAACAATCGCAAATTATCTGTAGAAGAACTTCCATTTTTTCAACTAGAAGAAAACAAAAAAACCATTACCGGCTATGAATTAAAATATACACACGAGAGTGGTTCGGAAAAGTGGTTTCGCGTTGATTCTTTTTATAGCAACAAATCAGAAGATGATTTCGTTTATAGTTTGTTTGTCGAGATGACAAACGAAGCAGAAATACAAAGCATTTTTAAAGAAACCATTAGTTCTATCAGTGCGGTACTCTATTCAACAAGTCCGGATGGAACTAATTACAATTTTATTTCGGATGCGGTTCGTTTGTTGTTTGGCTATTCTCCGGAGGATATTTACAAAAACAAACTCAAAATGCTTCGCTCAATTTTGCCCTCCTTTTTTAAGGACTTTAAAGATTTTATAGAAAAATTAAAATCCGGAAAAGAAGCTTCGATAGAATATAAAATGAGAGATCGTTTTGGAAAAGAACACTGGGTTCGTCATAGCGGTGCTCCGATATTCAAGAATAACGAAATCAGCAGAATAGTTGGAGTGATTCAAGAAATAACTGAAGAAAAGAATACCCTTTTAAGAATGGAAAATTCTGAACTGCGGTTTCGAATGCTGATTGACACTGCTGACGATTTGATTTTTATTCTTAACGGATTTGGTTATTTCAGCATGGTTAATAAAAGCGGAGCTACGGCGCTTGGTTACACTCCTGAAGAAATGATAGGCAGACACTTTTTAGAATTTGTTGATAAAGATGAAGAGGAAAAAGTTGTTCAAGCATTTACAAAAATTTTAGAGTCTACGGGTATTACCGTTTTTGAAGCAAACTTTTTAGATCGGTTTGATAAAAATGTGCTTTTCGAAGTACACGCCCGCCCGGTAATTACAGATGGTGTAGTTAGCGGTATGTTGAGCATTGGTAGGAACATCACAAGAAGAAAAACAGATGAAAGAAAATTCAAAGAACTAAATGCTAAGTTAATAGAAGCTAATAGAATTATTTCAATTGAACGTGAACGAGCAAGACATAAAATTACTGTGCTGGAAGAGTTAAATAAACTTAAAAGCGAATTTATTTCAAACGTATCTCACGAATTGCGCACGCCGCTGGCGTCTATTGTTGGTTTTGCGGAAACCATTTATTTCGATTTGGATATTTCGAAAGATACACTCAAAGAGTTCAGCAACATTATCTTAACAGAAGGAAGAAGGCTTGCAAAGCTTATTAATGATTTGCTCGATTTTTCAAAGCTGGAATCTGGCGAAGAAGAACTTCGCTTTGAAAGTGTTGATATTGTAGAAGTTCTAGAGAAAACTCTACTGGGTTTTGAATCTGGAGTGAAGGATAAGAAGCTAATATTGACGAAAGAATTTCCGGAATCACCATTGGTTGTGAACGCAGACAGGGAACGGTTAAAGAAGGTTTTTTCAAACATATTTTCTAACGCGGTAAAGTTTACAAACTCCGGTGGAAGAATTTCAGTTTTCATTAATGATTATGGAAAAGAAATAGAAGTTGCCGTTACCGATACTGGAATCGGAATTCCGGAAAGAGAATTACCAAGTTTATTTCAGAAGTTTGGAAAAGTAATCCGGCCTGGAGCCCAAATCACTGGTGCCGGTTTTGGGTTAGTCAGCGCAAAGCAAATAGTAGATTTGCATAAAGGGTTTATCAAAGTACGTTCCGAAGAGAACAAGGGAACCACATTCATTATTCGTTTGCCAAAATAATTTCAGCCGGGTAAAAATGGAAAAACAAATTTTTATAGTTGACGATGAGGAATCTATCCTAAAAATGCTTTCTCACTGGGTTAAAAATCAGTGGGGCTATAATGTTAAAACGTTTACAAAAGGATCAGATGTAATAAATGCGCTTCCGGAAAATCCCGATTTAATTCTTCTCGATATTATGCTTCCAGATATTAATGGAAATGAAGTGCTTGGAAAAATTAAGCAGCGTACGCCAAACTTGCCTGTGATAATGCTTTCCGCTCAGGGCAGCGTAGAAGTTGCTCTTGAATCAGTCCGGCTTGGAGCTTTCGATTATTTTCCAAAACCGGTTGATAAAAACAGATTAGAGCCGGCAATTAGAAACGCCATAAAGAATTTTGATCTGGAAAGAGAAGTAGAAAACTTAAAAGAAAATCTTCAAAGAGAATTCAGCTTCGAGAATATTATTTCCGCCGATAAAAAAATGCAAGAAGCTTTTAGAATGATTTCGAAAGTTCTTGATAACGATATTACAGTATTAATAACCGGCGAAAGCGGAACCGGAAAAGAATTAGTTGCGCGCGCAATTCATTACAGCGGAAAAAGAAAATCGGCACAATTTGTTGTTGTTAACTGCGCTTCAATTCCAAGAGAACTTCTTGAAAGCGAATTGTTCGGGCACGAAAAAGGCTCTTTTACCGGCGCTCATCAAAGAAAAATTGGAAAGTTTGAACTGGCTAAAGGAGGCACAATTTTCCTAGATGAAATTGGCGAGATGGAAATGTCGCTTCAAGCAAAAATTCTTAGAGTAATTCAGCTGAAAGAGTTTGAACGCGTTGGTGGAAATGAAGTGTTAAAAACCGATGTTCGAATTATCTCAGCAACAAACAGAGATTTAAAAAACGCTGTTGACAACAAACAATTCCGCGAAGATTTGTATTACAGACTAAGTTCCTTTCCAATACACATCCCGCCACTTAGAGAACGTAAGGCGGATATTGTGGTTTTGATAAATCACTTTATTAAAGTGTTCAACGAAAAACTCGGAAAGAACATTAAGGGCGTAACTAAAACTGCGCTTAAGTATTTGTATGATTATGATTGGCCGGGCAATATTCGCGAATTAGAAAACATGCTGGAGCGTTGTATTATACTTACCGAAGACGACTCGATAGATATAGATATTCTTCCTCAATCAATTACTCATCAAAATAATGTCTTAAATATTAGTGGAAGCGGAGTTCTGTTCGGCGACGATTCTCCGGTAATTCCTTTTGAAAAATTAAAGGAAGAAGCCATTCGCCATTCGCTAAAAATTACCGGCGGAAACATTGTTGAAGCTGCACGCAAGCTTAGAATAGGCAGAGCTACTTTGTATAGGTTGATGGAAAAATATAAAATAGAATCGGCAAAAAACTAATTCACCATTAGCATTATAATTAATGGAAAATTGAAAATGGGAATCGTTGAAGAAGTAATTGATGATGTTGTTGTTGAAATTATAAACATTGAAAGAGCTACAATAAGAGAAGCAGAGTTTCTAAAAGAAAAACTCACTCAAAAAATAAATGCCGGCTATGTTAAAGTAATCGTCGATCTCTCTTCGGTAGAATTTTTGGATTCTACATTTCTAGGTGTTATTGTTGGCACATTAAAAAAAGTTGTTAAGCAAGGCGGCGATTTGAAACTTGTTGGATTTAGACCCCCAGTTCGTTCCATGTTCGAGCTGACACGGCTATTCCGAGTTTTTGAAACTTATCCGGAATTACAAGACGCAATAAAAAGTTTTCACAAATAAAAAATTAGAGAGTTAACTCTCACGAAAATTATTGGAGATTTAAGTGGCAGACGGTAAAACAGCAAATAGAATTCTTCTTGTTGAAGATGAATTCAACATTGCGAAACTTTTTCATTACAATCTTACAAAAGCCGGCTACGAAGTTACAATAGGTACAAACGGAAACGAAGGCTATGAACTTGCAGAAAAACTTCTTCCCGATTTAATAATCAGCGATGTGATGATGCCGGAAGTTGATGGATTTGAATTCCGCAAAAAATTGCTCACAAATGAAGAACTTAAAAAAATTCCGTTCGTTTTTCTTACCGCAAAAGGAGAAGAAGACGATATTCTGCAAGGATACGATCTGGAAATTGAAGATTACATCATCAAAACTTCCAGTCCAAAGGTTGTAATAGCTAAAGTATCGGCAATACTTAAAACCATCGAAAAAGAAAGATCAAAAGTTGTTGATGAAGTTCAAAAAGCTGCTGACACAATGGGCGTCAAAGTCGTCCCGGATGAATTTCCCAAATTTGAAGGTTTCGAAATTTCACATTGGCATTTACCGCACAAAAACGTTCCGGGTGGAGATTTTATCGATTATATTAAAATCGATGATGATAATTTGGTTGTTGTTCTTGGCGATACAATGGGAAAAAGATGGGGAGCGTGGTACTTTGCAATTGCTTATGCCGGCTATGTAAGAAGCGCAACTCGTTTTGTTTTGGAGTCGGCCAAAGAATATAAACCTAGTGATGTTTTGAACAAAGTAAACGAATCTGTTTTTAAGGATGAGCGAATTTCGGAAGTCTTCATAACACTTTCTATCATAATTATCGATAGGAAGAATAAGGTGCTTAAGTATTCCGGTGCTGGAGATTTGCCTTTATTTTATAAATCAACAACAAATATTCAGAGTTTTGTTTCTAAGGGATTGCTGCTTGGATTCAGTCACACCGGCGAATATGAGGACCATGAATTAAAACTGGAAAGCGGTGATGAACTTTTTTTAGTTACCGATGGAATTACAGAAGCAAGAAATGCTGCGGGCGAGATGTACAAAGAGGAGGGGCTTATTGAATTTCTTGGTAAAGTTAATCCGGAAGAAGATACCCTTGCGCAAATTAAAAAGGAATTAACTCTATTTACCGGTGGCGAGTTTGATGATGATGTTAGTGTTATCAAAATAAAAGTGTTATAAAAAATTATTCACGCACCCTTAATCGGACTTTAAGCCCTTGTTAGCGCATAGCTTTCGAGATTTATAGTCGCAATGCGCAAAATTTTTAAGGAGAAAAATTTTTCTTCAAAGTGCGAAAACAGCGCAATTTCGCATTCTTCTGTATTCAAAGCGTGATTTGCATCCTCATAATTTTGTCTCATCTACCTTAAATGCCTAAATTTACCCCGTCGATATTCGATACTACTTTTATACAATTGTGAAAATTAAAATTCTAACATATTGTCTCGGGTTGCTTTTAGTTGGCTTTGCGCTGGCTAATCCGGTAACAGTACTTTCAAAGGATAGATCCTCTAGCCAAAAATTGGTTAAGGACTTGCTTTCTGAAAAGAATTTTTTAATTTTCGATCAAACCAATACAAATTCCAGATATACAAAAAATCACACTCCAGTAACGGCGTTTTACAGTTCGTTACTAACAAATTCTATTTCACGAGATTTTCAAGTTGAGCATCGAATTGCTCTTTACGAAAATAAATTCCGAACCGACAAGTGGTTCACGACTTACCTAAAGATTTAGCGCTACCTGTAAGTCGGATCTCCAAATTCTCCTTTACTCCAAGTTATGTTTAACTAATTAAGAGGTTTTTTTGCGTTACATAAAAATATTTACAATTATAAGTCTGTTGGTAGTTTCGGTTGGACTGATCAGCCTCGGCGATACTTCGGCTAGCGATAATCGCGGAATGCCTAAAGTTAGCATCAGTAAAGATGCAGAACCAAACTTAGTACCAGTAGAATATAATGAAATGGGTGTAATGACTGCTTCTTGGTACGGTCCTCGCTTTCATGGAAAGACCACTGCCAACGGAGAAACATATAATCAGATGGCGTTAACTGCAGCGCATAAATCGTTTCCTTTCGGTACCCTGTTGCAAATAACAAATATTCGCAACGGTAAATCCGCTATAGTTAGAATTAATGATAGGGGTCCATTTGTAGATGGACGCGATCTTGATCTTTCAAAGGGAACAGCTAAATCGCTGGGCATTTTACATAAAGGGGTTGTACGTGTTAAGGTTAAGGAAGTTGTTATTAATTCCGAAAATCTCCCGGTGAGCACACTAAATTAAAGCTAACCCCGGTCAAACGCCGGGGTTTCTTTTTTCACAAACAAACAATTATCAGTCTAGTACTAGCAACACAAAAAGATATTTTGCAATAAATCATTTCGAAAGAATCGCAAAATATTTTATCTTCAAAATAAAAAGCAGAGAGATATGACTGTTATATTTTCGAAAGCATGTGAACTGGGACTTCAAGCTGTACTTTTTCTTTCTACTAAGGGAGATGTGGTATTTAATGCCACGGAAGTTTCTACCGAACTAAAGGTACCAAAAGAATTCGTATCCAAAGTATTACAAATTCTGACGGCTAGCGGAATTGTTGGTTCACGAAAAGGAAAGAATGGCGGATTTTACTTAGCAAAGAAACCGGTGGAGATAAAACTTATTGATATAGTTGAAGCAATTGATGGGTTGGACATCTTCAAAACTTGTGTGCTTGGTTTTCCCGGATGTTCACACGAAACTCCTTGCCCAGTTCATGATAAGTGGGGCAAGCTGAGAGAAGAAGCTTATAGGATGCTTAGCGAAGAAACTCTTGAAGATTTGATGGAGAAAACAAAAAACAAGCTCAAGTTGATATAATTATTTTACTGCATGAATATAAAGATCTTTCGAAGTTGAGATGTTAAATTTCGTTCCATCAAGATCAGACCAAAATTTTAATTCCTTAAACCCTACCGAATCGAATGTCTTAGCTAGCAAATCTTTCTTATATCCAAAGACACGGGTTGTAATTAACTCATATTGTTTAGGATCGTTCTTGGAAAATTTTAAGATATTAAAGTTTATCTGTCCGTTTATAAAATCATAGAATCGAACATAGTAATTATCTTCATCCGGTTTAATGTTCACAATTCTTTCTTGCTGATCCGCAATTAAGCTATAGTTGAGGATATGAATTAAACAACTTCCGCCATCGACTAGTAGATCAAAAAGTCGCTGAATAGTTGAATAGATTGTAGTTCCTTCAACATTAGCAAACGTATTCCCGAGAGAAATTACATAATCAAATTTTAAGTTATACTTTTGGGGAATAGCCGCAATGGTACTCTTTTGGAATGATAAATTTCGAGAATATTTCTCAGAGTTTGTTTTTGCTAACTCAAGCATTTTTGATGATGGGTCTACACTAAGAACAGAATGCCCATTCATTGAAAGCGCTATTGAATCAACACCGCTACCGGAGCCAAGGTCGGCCGCAGAACCTGGGTTTGGAAACAATTTGCTGAAAGCCGTCCTTCTAAGTTCAAGATTTATCTCAAAACTAATCATTTGATCATAGAAACTGGAAGCGGCATCGTAAAAATTTTTGTTATCCATCTTATAGTTTGGCTTTTTGTAATATTTCTCCTTGAACACCAATCACAATAACGGTAATTGGAACTTCTCGGTTTGAATGTTCAACGGCTTGTTTTGCCAGTTTGGCTAGACCACTGCAGCACGGAACTTGCATAATCACAACTGTAATTGAGTTAATGTTTGAGTCGTTAATCATTGAGATTAATTTATCTAGATAAACTTGTTTGTTGCTGTCAAGTTTTGGGCATGCAATTGCAACAGACTTTCCTTTCATAAAATCTTTGTGGAAATCGCCGTAAGAAAACGCACAGCAATCTGCAGCTAAAAGTAAATCGGAATTTCTATAATAAGCGGCAATTGGAGAAACCAGATGCATTTGAATTGGCCACTGCGTTAAATAAGAATGTCTTTGACCATCTTCTTCAACATCGTCACTTTCAAAACTTTGGGCTTGTGAACCAGAACAGCCGCACGAAGAATTTTTTTCTTCTGGAATTTCTGCAAGAACGGGAATAGCAATTCCATGATCATTTAAATAATCGATTGCTTGTGTAAGAAATTCGAATTCCTTATGATCGCGCATGTGTTTTAAATGAGCCTTGATAACATTAGGACCGCCATTTACAATATAATCCATAACTTTTCTTTCATCGTACGGCTCGGCTTCACGCTCAACAATTGTAAGGGCACCGGTTGGGCAATGTCCAAGACAAGCACCAAGTCCGTCGCAAAAAAGATCGCTGATCAATCTTGCCTTTCCATCAATAATTTGCAACGCGCCTTCGTGACATTCCGGTACGCACGCGCTACAACCATCACATTTTTCCTCTTCAATTTGGATAATTTTTCTGAGCATAATACACTTCCTTTATAAAAAGAATTTTTATTCCGATTAAATTTATTTATTCTTTTAGTTAATAGCAAAGAAAAAATATTAATCAGAATATTCTTTCTGGTTGACAAAAACAAAAATGCTTAGTATGTTTTAATCAGAAATATTTATCTGATTTATAAAGAGAAAGAATATAGATGGAAAAGAAAGCTAAAATAGTTAAGAATCAAGATAGACCGATTCAGAAAATTCGTTTTATTGTGCAAGTTTCATTTGCCTTGCTTTGTATCTGGATTGGAATAGAGTTTTCGCAATTTATAACATATTTGGAATCTAATGGTGCAGCAGAATTTAGCGCCCGACCTCCCGGAGTTGAGGGCTTTCTTCCAATTAGTGCAATGATGAGTGTTTACTACTTTTTTGTTAGCGGAAATATTCATCCAATACACCCAGCGGGTTTTTTTATTTTTTTAGCGATTGTAGGAATGTCGTTCGCGTTCGGAAAATCGTTTTGCAGTTGGATGTGTCCGGTTGGATTTCTCTCTGAACTTGTTGGAGATTTCGGAGAGCGAATTCATAAAAAAATATTTAAGCGAAGAATCAAAATTTGGAAATACTTGGATTACATTCTTCGATCGGTAAAATATTTACTATTGCTGTTCTTCGCCTTTTCAATTTTTTCGATGAGCAGTTTAGCTTTGGAATATTTTCTTGGCGGCGAGTACAATATCATGTCTGATGTAAAGATGTGGTATTTCTTTGCAGAGATTTCACGTTTCTCCTTAATTGTGATCGGAATTCTGTTCTTGTTATCAATAGTGTACAGAAATTTCTGGTGCAGATATTTATGTCCGTATGGTGCATTGCTTGGGATTACAAGCCTACTAAGTCCAACAAAAATAAAGCGTAATCCAGTTAGCTGTATTGATTGTGGATTATGCGCTAAGGCTTGTCCTTCTTTTATTAAGGTGGATAAAGTGATTGCAGTACGCTCAGATGAATGTACAAGTTGTTTAAACTGCATTGATGTATGTCCGGTGAAAGACACACTTGACTTAAAAGTAGTTGGAACTGAAAAGAAGATTGATAAAAAAATAGTTGCCTTTGGAGTGATACTTTTGTTTGTTGCAATAACCGGTTTGGGAATTCTAACCGGAAATTGGCAAAACAAAGTACCTAAAGAAGTTTACATTGAACTTCACAAGAGCGTAAATTCTATAGGACACCCAACAAGTTCTTCGGATATTGAAAAACTGAATAAAGAATCAGAGCAAGGAGCGGTAAATGGTACAAAACCAATCCAATAAAATTCATATCCTAAAAAAAATGTTTTTACGACTCATCCCACCAGACAAATGGAAAATGCCGGTAATAGTGACGCTAGGAATCTTTGTCGGACTCGGATTCTATGTGATATATATTTCTAATGCAGTATCATATCTCTCAGATGATCCAAAGACTTGTGTTAACTGCCACGTAATGTATCCCCAATATGCAACATGGGAAAGAGGAAGCCACGGAAGAGTTGCAACTTGTAATGATTGCCACGTTCCACAAAACAACATTGTGAGTAAATACTTGTTTAAGGCTAGCGACGGCTTACGACACGCAACATATTTTACAATGAGATGGGAGCCGCAAGTAATTCAAATTAAAGAAGCCGGCAAAAACGCAGTACAAGAAAACTGCATACGCTGCCATACAAACTTGGTTCATCCAATAGGTTTGCGCGCAATAAATAATAAAAATGTACAAGACCAGACGGAAAAATATTGCTGGGATTGTCATCGCGAAACGCCACACGGAAGAATTCACAGTCTATCATCAACACCATATGCGAATGTCCCCCAGCTAAAGCCAGTTGTTCCGGAGTGGCTTGAAAAATTTACTGAACAAGAGAATAAAAATTAGAAAGAGGTAGAAAAATGAAATCAATTCAAGAAAGAATTAAAGAGAAACCGATTCTAGGCTGGGTGCTGTTTGGCGTAACGGTAATAGTGGTTTTCTTGCTTGGGCTATTTGCCTCTTCCATAGTTGAGAGACGAAACGAATCATTTACGCTTCAGCAAGTGAAACCAATTGCCGATTGGGAGCCGCGAAACGAAGTGTGGGGAGAGAATTATCCGCGAGAATATGAAAGCTATATGAAAATGGCGGATACAACCTTCGCAAGTAAATATGCCGGTTCGGCAAAGAGAGATTATCTGAAAGATTCACCGGAACTTGTGGTAATGTGGGCGGGTTATGCATTCTCCAAAGAATATAACGCACCGCGCGGACATTCATACGCAGTAAAAGACATAAGAAATATTTTGAGAACCGGTGGAAACAAAGTGAGTCCACAACCTGCAACTTGCTGGAGCTGTAAAAGCCCGGACGTCCCTCGAATGATGGAGAAAATGGGTGTAGAAAATTTTTATAAAGCTAAATGGAAAGACATTGGTCACGAAATTGTTAATCCAATTGGCTGTCAAGATTGTCACGATCCCAAAAGTATGGATCTAAGAATTACACGTCCGGCTTTGATAGAAGCATTGCAAAGACAAGGGAAAGACATAAAAAATTTTTCGCATAATGAAATGCGTTCGCTTGTTTGCGCTCAATGTCACGTTGAATATTATTTCAAAGGAGAAGGAAAGTATTTAACATTCCCGTGGGATAAAGGATTTACAGTTGAGCAAATGGAACAATATTATGATGAAGCCAACTTTAAAGATTGGGAACATTCGCTTAGCAAAGCTCCAATGCTAAAAGCTCAGCATCCAGATTATGAATTATTTTCGATGGGTGTTCATGCCGATCGTGGTGTATCTTGTGCAGATTGCCACATGTCTTACAAAACAGAAGGTGGAGTAAAGTTTACAGATCACCACATACAAAGCCCATTAAATAATATCGAAAACAGCTGCCAAGTTTGTCATAGAGAAAAAGCAGAAAAGTTAGTCCAAAACGTTTATGACAGACAGGATAAAGTAAAAGAACTGTTGAAGCTCACAGAAAAAGCATTAGCAAGCGCACATCTTGAAGCAAAGATTGCCTGGGATAATAAAGCAACGCAAGATGAAATGGCTAAGGTTTTGAAACTACTTCGTCAGTCCCAATGGAGATGGGATTGGGTTGCTGCTTCAAACGGAGTTGGCTTCCACGCACCCGTTGAAGCTCTAAGAGTTTTAGGAACCGCTGTACAAAAAGCGGAAGAAGCGAGAAAAGAAGTAGCACTGGTTCTTGTTAAGCATAATGTAAGGTATCCGGTTTCATTACCAGATTATAGCACAAAAGAGAAAGCGCAGAAATTAATTGGCTTGAATATGCAAGAGCTTCGTGATGATAAAGCAGATTTCATAAAAACAACTGTGCCCGAATGGGACAAGAAGGCGAAAGAAAGACAAGGAACACTGCAGAAGTACTAGAATTTTGAGATCGATTTAACTAAAGCGGATTTATTTCCGCTTTAGTTTAATATAGAAACTAAACCGGAACACGGACTCAACCTCTTCGAAGCAAACAATTTTTATAGAATAAAGTTGCGACAAGTAGAATAATCGCTTAATTTTTCACCCAATTAAGATGCTGTAGGGTAATTATACTTCGCAAGGTCACTAAGCTCCCAATTAGCCATTTAGGAATCCACAGCATTAATAATGTAGAAGTAGTTGAAAACATTAATTTGTAAAGAGGAGAATAATTTTGACTCCCAAGCCAAACAATTACACCGATCTAGATTTAACCAACTCCGTAGACACAATAATAATCAATCATAAGAACCACGGAAGTACATCCAGCTTAAATAAAGAAACATCGTCTAAGGAAAAAACGAATTCAACTAAAAGTAAAAAGATTTTGGTTGTTGAAGATGATCTCATTACACAAGAAGTCTTAGGTTTATTTCTACAAGACATATTTGAACTAGAATATGTAGCGAAAGCAGAAGAAGCAATCGAGATGATCCGTAATAATGATTACTTAGCTGTGTTGATGGATATAAATCTGGGCAGAGGAAAAAACGGATTACATGTAACAAGAGAAGTTAGAGCTATGAAAGGAAAAGAAAACTTACCGATAATAGCTCAAACAGCATTTGCAATGAAAGGAGATCGCGAAGAATTTCTAGATGCCGGTTGCGATTACTACCTTTCGAAGCCATTTACTAAAGATGAATTACGAAGCATTCTAAATGAAATTACTTCTAAGTAATTAAATGATTTAACGCTCTCAAAGTCCGGATATAGCCGGACTTTTTTGTTAAAACAAAAATGGAATTTGTAAATGAATGCGGTAATAGAAAAACTAGTTGCGGAACTAGATAATGCAGTAAATGGAGATCCTTGGTTCGGAGCTTCGTTAAAGACAATTCTTTCGGATATATCTTGTGAGCAAGCAGTAATAAAGTACACCGAAAACATTCACTCCATAGCAGAAATCACGCATCATATTTGTGGCTGGATAGAGGAAGTATTAAGCCGGATTGAAGGAAACGAACCAAAGGATCCGGCAAGAGGCGACTGGAAAGAAATAGCTAATCTGGCTGAAGTCGAGTGGAGTAACTTAATGAGTAGTCTATTTACCGCTCACACCAACTTGATAAGTAGAATGAAGATTTTTCCTTTCGAAAAATTTGAAGTGCAAGTAGGTAAAGAAAAAATCAAAGAGCTCGGGACCGGAATTTCATATAGAGAAATGCTCGTTGGTCTTATGGAACACAATATTTATCATGGCGGGCAGATAGCTTTGATAAAAAAACTACTAGAAATCTAAAAAGTAATTCTCACATACTGTTAGGATTGCATCAAATGGAACCCGAATAAGCAATCTGTTACTAATCTTCTTTTCAGCGATCAAAACGTGCCTAACAAGTTTGATTATTATTCTAATAATTCAATTTATTAATCTGATAATCTAGTTCAGTAAATAATGGCTCAAGTTGCAAAATAGCTTTTAAATAGCGCCATTTGAAATAAGCTGAGTTGGTATGATTTATGCCCGTTCTGACTGTAAGTAGTATTTAATTAAGTTGTTGAATTTTTGGAATTGGAGTTTGAATGAAAAAGTTTTTCCCCTCAATTGTAATTTTAGCAACAATATTCGCCGTTAATTGCACATCGCAGACTACCGAGCTGGAAAAGAAATCGGAAACACCCGAACTTGCCGGTTACGAACTTGTATGGGCAGATGAATTTAGTTATACCGGATTGCCCGACACCAAAAAATGGAGTTATGATGTAGGAGGACACGGATGGGGAAATCAAGAACTTCAGTATTACACAAACGCTAGAAAAGAAAATGCACGTGTAGAAAATGGAAAGCTCATTATAGAATCTAAGCTCGAGAATTATGAAGGCAGTCCGTTTACATCTGCGCGCCTTGTTACAAAAAACAAAGGTGACTGGACCTACGGAAGATTCGAAATACGCGCAAAAGTTCCGTATGGAAAAGGAACGTGGCCGGCAATATGGATGCTTCCAACTGTTTGGAACCTTGGAAATAAAGGCTGGCCGGATAATGGCGAAATAGATATTATGGAACACGTTGGCTATAATCCTAACGTAATACATGGTTCTACACACTGCAATAAATATGTTCACACAAAAGGGACACAAAAAACTGGAACAATTAATATTCCGGATGCGGTTGCTGCTTTTCATAATTATATACTTGAATGGACAAAGGATGATATAAAAGTTTATGTTGATGATAAGCTTTACTTTACATCTGTGAATGAGCAAAAGGGTTGGGAATACTGGCCTTTCTTCAAGGATTTCCACTTAATACTAAATGTTGCTGTTGGCGGAAGCTGGGGCGGCGCACAAGGAATTGATTCAAGCGTTTTCCCGCAAAAAATGGAAGTTGAATATGTGAGAGTGTATAAAAAATTGTAATTGTTTGATGAACGAAAGATAAAGTGAAAATATTAGCTATTGAAAAGGATGCCGCCGGCATTGATTCGAACAAACTGGAAAATTTATTAGTGCCGGAAGCAAAACATGTTTGGAATCTTTATAAAAATGGAACCGTGCGAGAAATCTATTTTACTAAAACGGATCATCGTGCGGTGTTAATTTTGGAATGTGAAGATGAACTTTCCGCTGAGCACATCTTAAATACTTTCCCGCTAGTACAAGAGAATCAAATCAGGTTCGAAATTATTCCGCTTAAAGCATATGATGGCTTTGAGCGGCTGTTTAAAATTTAACGAAGGTCAAATGAAAAAAACACTTCCACTTCTCGCACTGTTAATATTATCATTTAATACTAATGCACAAGTTACATTAACCTCTTCTAACCTTCCGATAATTGTGATTAATACAAACGGACAATCTATTCCAGATGAACCAAAAATAACGGCAACGATGGGTGTAATTTATAATGGTGAAGGTAAACGAAACAACATAACCGATCCTTTCAATAACTACAATGGTAAAATTGGAATTGAAGTTCGTGGACATAGTTCGCAGCAGTTTCCAAAAAAACAATATGGCTTTGAATTGCGCGACGCATCCGGAAATGATGTTGATGCAGCTCTGCTTGGGTTACCGGCAGAAAGCGATTGGATTCTTAACGCGAATTATGCGGATAAAACAATGCTGCGTAATGTGCTTGCATATAAATTAGGCAACGACCTTGGCCGTTATGCAACTAGAACAAAATTTTGCGAAGTCATTCTAAACAATCAGTATATCGGATTGTATATTCTACAAGAAAAAATTAAACGGGACAAAAACCGGGTTAACATTACCAAGATGGAAACAACAGACATTGCGGGTGATGCCGTAACCGGCGGATATATAATTCATATTGATAGAATTGATAGCGGCGATAAGTATTTTGTTTCAAGTTATCCTTCTGTTTATCCTAAAACACCAAGCAGAGAATCGCCAATATATTATGTAATCGGCGTCCCAAACGAAGATGATTTACAACCGGCTCAATTAGCTTACATTAAAAATTATATGGGACAATTTGAAACTTCGTTAACAAAAACTACATACACAGATCCCTTTGATGGTTATTATAATTACATAGATGTTGATGCTTGGGTGGATTATTTTATCGCGAGCGAATTCACTAAAGCAACTGATGCTTATAGACTTAGCACTTATATGCATAAGGACCGCGACAGCAAGAACGGTAAATTAGTTTACGGACCAATGTGGGATTATGATTTATCGTTCGGACTAGCAGATTATGGCGACGGCTGGCTCCCCAGCGGCTGGGTTGCGCAACTGGATCCATGGGAAGGAACTGTTAGTCCACCATTTTGGGTAAAGAAAATTTTTAATGATCCGGTAATTTTTAACAAGATTGCAAAAAGATGGCACACAATAAAACAAACTGTGTTCGATCCGCTTGTTGTAACTAAGTTTATTGACGAATCTGTTTTAAGCATCTCGGAAGGTGGGCCAAGAAATTTTCAGAAATGGACAGACTTATTTAACCCGGCAGTTTATGTATGGCCAAACAAAAATAGATTTACGAACTACAATGATGAGCTGGTTTATTTTAAGAACTGGATTGGACAAAGATATAATTGGATGAACGCAAATTTACCCGCTGAATATTCCGACATAGAATGGAAACAGCCCGGCAAACGTTGGCTGCTATATCAAACTGGAAAAACAATTAAACTTCCGCTCAATTTGTTTTATGGAAGTTACAAAAATGTAACAACGTTAAGTTTTGTGAGCAAAGATCCAAGTATAACATTCTCATTTTCAAGCGATTCGCTTTCCATAACTTCAAGCAAGCTTGGCGAATTTGTTTTTAAAGCGTTAGCGAAAAAAGGAGCTACAGTAGTTTCAATATCTCCAGAGTATAGAATTAATCTTGCAACAGATATTAAAGAAGAGAATTCTTTGCCAGCGGATTTTATGCTTGAACAGAATTTTCCTAATCCGTTTAATCCGGAAACAACAATTAGCTACCAACTGCCGGTTTCCGGATTTGTTACTCTAAAAGTTTACGATCAACTGGGAAGAGAGGTTACAACCCTTGTTAATGAGCACAAACAAGCCGGCGTATATAATTCTAAATTTTCGGCTTCCAATTTACAATTATCGACCGGCATTTATTTTTACAAGTTAGCTGTTAATGGATTTTCGCAAACTAAAAAAATGCTGCTAGTAAAATGACGGCGAAACAAGTTATTGCGGAGTTAAAGAAAAACGGAAGCGAGTATAACCGCCAAGGAATGGCTCGCTTTGGTATTAGAGTAGATAAAGCTTTCGGCGTTAATGTTCCTGTTATGCGCTCACTTGCAAAAGTAATTGGGAAAAACCATGAACTTGCACTTGAGTTGTGGGAAAGCGGTTACCACGAAGCGCGCCACATTGCAAGTATGATTGACGATCCGAAGTTAGTTACAAAAGCGCAGATGAATAAATGGGTTCGCGATTTTAATTCGTGGGATATTTGCGACGGCACTTGCAGCAACTTATTCAGAAAAACTCCATACGCAATTGAAAAAATTTTTGAGTGGTGCGAAAAGAAAGATGAGTTTATGCGCCGCGCCGGATTTTCTTTAATATGCTATGTTGCCGTTCATCATAAAACCAGAGACGATGAAGAGTTTCTGGAATTCTTTCCGCTAATAAAAAAATATTCTACCGATGAAAGAAATTTTGTTAAGAAAGCAGTTAACTGGGCTTTACGGCAAATTGGTAAACGAAGTGTTTATTTAAACGAAGAAGCACTTAAGGTTGCGAAAGAAGTTCAAGAGCTTGATTCTAAATCTGCAAGATGGATTGCCGCCGACGCGATTCGTGAACTGACAAATCCCAAAATTCTTGCGAGAATAAAAAAATAAAATTTTTGTCATATTGAGTCCCGAGTTATCGGGACGAAATATCTCAGTCTAATATTACAATGAGATTCTTCTCCCGCTGTTGGCGGGATCAGAATGACAATAGTATAATTGTTATTCTACTACCAGCTCAACTAACTTAGATGAAACTCCCGGCAGAACCGAAAGCTTACGCGCGATTTCTTGATTCTGCTCATCGCTCCCAACCATTTCCAAAATCAGTAAACCGGAATCAGAGCAATTATCAAGTACGCCGTCATGAATTCCTAAACGTGTTTTAATTAAACAGCCCCAGCCGGTTAGTATCTGCTGAACTTTTACAGCTTCTTCCTTTCTCTTTCCAATCAAAACTAAAAGAATAGTCTTTTTCATTATTTCTCCGGATAGTTAAACTTGTGCTTCAAAAATAGACTAATCTCTCCGAAATAACAATTCGGCTTATACGGCAAAAATATATCGACAAACAATAAAATTATCTTGACAAACAGAATGATTCTCGTTAGATTTAAGAAGCACAAAAAAAGGTGGTAAAGATGATAAACAAAAAGCGAGTAGTAGTGATAACCTATTCAATACTTAGTTTCTTATGGGGTATAGCATTAGCTGGTATTGTTGTCTCGGCATTTAGTGCAGTATTTATTTACACACATCATCCAATAGTAGAAAAGCAGTTAGAAGTTCCTATAGGATTAGAGTTGAAGAAAAGCTTCATTGTTAGTAGCAGTACAATCAATTTCACAGCGATTGATAAAATATCGGTAAATAAGCATCTCGCAGGAAGTATTACCTTGAATACTCCGACAATTTACCAGAAGTCCCTCGTAGTATTAAAATTGCTACTTATTTTTCTGAGTATATTCTATTGTGTTCATTTACTTCGTCGTGTTTTGAAATCAATTTATAAGGGTGGTGACTTTGAACAAAGAAATATAATTGACCTTAAAAGGTTAGCTTATATCGTGTTGTGGTCACCATTATTAATATCTTTTATAGATTATCTGCTATCAGTTTCTGCAAAAGATTTATTGCGCTTGCTATCATTAGCACGTAACGACGAATGGCAATTTATAGGCAGTGTAGGTTTTGAGATTAGCTTTATGATTTATATTCCAATAGCAGGTTTAATTTATGTTTTTGCAACAGTTCTTGAAACTGGATTTCAACTCAAACAAGAAAACGATTTAACCGTATGAGGGCGCGATGATACGAATTAACTTAGATGTAATGATGGCGAAGCGGAAGATGTCGCTGACGGAACTTGCCGAAAAAGTTGGAATAACAATGGCAAACCTTTCTGTACTAAAAACGGAAAAAGCGCGGGCAATTAGGTTTTCTACACTTGAAGCAATTTGCAAAGCGCTGAATTGCCAGCCCGGCGATATTTTGGAATATATACCGGAAAAAGAAAAAATTGATTAGGCATTGAAAAATGTATTGAATTCAAGCAACTTAATTGTAATACTTGTGTATAATAAAAGATATTAATTTCGTTCAAAGTAGGTTTAGAAAGGAGTAATGAGAGTAGCAAATACACCAAACCCAAGGAGGGATAGATGCGTTTCCGCTTATCAATCGTTGTACTATTAATTATTGCAAATCTAACTTTAGCTCAAAGTGAAACTAAAAATCTAAAACTTAATGGCGCAGTAAAAGATGTTATTACCAATCAATCGCTGGTTGGTGTTACTGTGAGAATTATTTCCAAAGCTAACGGAACTGAGCTAAAAACAGCAGCTACTGATGAGAAAGGTTTTTTTACAATTATCGGAATAACTGAAAACCCGGTAAAGGTTAAGTTCACAAATGTTGGTTATCAAACTCAAGTAATTGATTCTGTTGATGCAGAAAAATCTTCCGGATTAGGATTGATTAGTTTGTTCCCCACAGCAGTCGAATTACCGGAAATGGTAATTAAAACAGTCAAGCCGATGATTGAATTTCAAGCCGATAAACAGGTAATAAATATGGATCGGCTGCCGGGCAATTCCGGCTCAATCTCCGATGCATTAAAAAACTCCGGGCTGGTTGAAATTGAGCCATCAACAAAAGCGATTACAGTTCGGGGTCAAAACGTAAAACTGAAAATGGATGGTCACGATTATGATATGCCTTCCGAAATGATTGGACAAATGCCTGCGGCAATGGTAGATCAAGTAGAAGTAGTATTAGCTCCCGGCGCAAAGGAAAGCGCTGAAGGGGGAACATACATTATCAACTTCATTACCAAGAAAAACACGTTTAGCAATTTTAGCGGAATGGTAACCCTATCAACTTCTTCCAACAAAAATTCCTATGGTGGAACTTACTTCAACTATAAGGTAGATAAGTTAAATCTTTTTGGACAAGCCTACGGAAATTATTTTAATGGAAGAGGCGTTAACGAATCCGAAAGATATGTTTATACAAGTCCGAGTATGTATTACCAAAAGTCCCGCGGCGATTTTGATAATAAATACTATGGCGGATATTTCAAGTTTGGTTTCGATTATGATTTTGATGATATGAATTCGGTTACGTTTTATACTAACTACAACGGATTTAAGTATAACTCTAATAACTTGAGCAGTAATCTCGTTAATAATTCTAATAATGTTTTTCAGTACGGATATAATAGAGACGGTGAAAACAACGGGTGGAATAACAATCTCTCGTTCTATTCATTCTACAAAAGAAAATTTGATAAAAAAGGGCATGAACTAATTTTTGATGCAATGCTGACATTATATACCAATCCAACCGATAGCAAAATGAATCTGGCGTACAGCAATAAAATAAACACACCTCAAATTCAAAATGGAAATACTGATGTAACGGCTAAGACTTTAATCTTGAAGACAGATTATACTTTGCCAATTGATAAAAGCAGAATTGAAGCCGGCTATGGCTTCACTTTTAGATCCAGAGACAATGATTACAATGTAAATGATTATTCATACCGATATCAAGATTGGCGCGACAGTCTTGGCTTAAGCAATTTCTTCAAATACAAAGAAGTAATAAATGCTCTTTACTTTACGTTTGCAAATAAGTTTGGCGATTTTGACGCTAAGTTTGGCCTCAGAGCAGAAAACTTGGCAACAGAAGGAAACCAGATTACACAAAACATAACTTTTCATGAAAATTATTTGAGCTTCTTTCCCAATCTGAATCTTTCTTATAAGCTGAGCGATATGTTCCAGTTAGGTTTCAACGCATTTAGAAGGGTAACGTATCCTCAAATTTATTATGTTAATCCATTCAGACAGTATATTAGTCCAAACAATTACTCAGCGGGCAATCCGCATTTGAAACCGAACTACACAAATTCCTATTCGCTGAATTTGTCACAGTATTTGAGCGTGTTTTATACTTACACAACCGGAAACTTCACTTATGCTATGACAACAGAAAAAGATTCAATCTTGCTGTCGAGTTATATCAACTTGAACACTCAAGATACGTATGGATTTTCGGTTACTTTGCCTTACTACAACACACCGATGATGCCGTTTCATTTGCCGGATTTCATCAGTTCGTTTTATGTTTCTCTTAACTACAGATATTCAAAACAAACCGGAAGTTTTCAGACGGAAGATTTGTCTCTAACGGATAAAACATATACGCTGAATTCATATATAGGTTTTAGTTTGGGTGCCGGATACGAGGCAAATATTTCGTTGTACTATCTGCCCAAAACAGAAAACAAACGAACTGTAAGAAGTGAAATGAAGTTCTTATCGTTTTATCTAAGCAAGGCCTTTATGGAAAACAAACTAAGAGCTTATTTGTTCATAAATGATATTTTAAACACACAGAAGAGCACGAACGAATCAATAGGTGTAAATTTTTATTCCAAGAATTATTATGAATCGAAAGACAGCCGGGCTGTTGGGATTGGAATCTCTTATACCTTTAACGATTATAAAGATAGACGCGATAGAAACATTGATGATGGCAGAGATGCCGGGAATAGAGGATTTTAATCATACAAGATATTTTGATTGTTAATTTTTAATTTGGTTCTAACATTTATTAACTATGGAAATTTACATGCTCGCTTACCTCGAAGGCATTCCGGTAATTGTTAGAACCAGCTTTTTATTAATACTTTCCAATATGTTCATGACCTTTGCATGGTATGGTCACTTAAAAAATCATTCCGACAAAAAATGGTATGTAGCCGCATTGTTAAGTTGGGGAATTGCCCTCTTTGAATATCTCTTACAAGTTCCGGCTAACAGAATTGGTTATTCGGAGTTGGATCTGGCTCAGTTAAAAATACTGCAAGAAGTGATAACGCTTTCTGTTTTTATTCCTTTCGCTATTCTTTACATGCGCCAACCTTTTAAATTAGATTTCCTTTGGGCCGGCTTGTGCTTAATCGGCGCCGTGTATTTCATTTTTAGATCATAAATAAAGAGAGCCGTTGTGTCATTTACCTTCAATTAGGGAAAATTTATGCCCATAATTTATTTGTATAATTATACACTATTGTGTATAATTATACCCCTAATTTATTGAGGTTAGTAGTTGGTAAAAGTTGGCATAGTTGGCGCTGCGGGTTACTCAGGAATAGAGTTGATAAGATTGCTTTTGAATCACCCGGAAGCAGAGATAGTGAAACTCTTCGGTCATTCTACAGTCGGCAGCAGGATAGATCAAGTGCATACATCTTTGCGGGGAATGATTTCGTTGGAAATTGAAGAATTTAGCAAAGAAGCATTAACTGGACTTGACTTAATCTTTGTAGCGCTCCCTTCCGGGCAATCCATAAAGGTAATTGCGGAAGCTTACGAAACCGATGTTAAGATAATTGATTTAGGAGGAGATTTTAGATTAAGTAATGTCACGGATTATGCAAAGTATTACAAGCACGATCATACCGCAATAAATTTGCTGGGCGAAGCTGTTTACGGTTTAAGCGAATGGAACGAAACTGAAATATCTAATGCGAAATTGATTGCCAATCCGGGATGCTATCCTACAAGTATTCTTTTTCCGTTAATCCCACTTTTGAAAAATAATTTGATTGAAAACAACTCAGTCAATATTGTTTCCTACAGCGGGACAAGCGGTGCCGGAAAAACCTTATCACAGAACATGCTTTACAGCGAAGTGAATGAAAGTGTTAGAGCATATAAAGTCGGCAGCCATCAACATATACCGGAAATAAAACAATACTTGCAGGAGTTTGGAGAGAAAGCGACGCAGTTTTCTTTTGTACCTCATTTACTGCCGGCAACAAGAGGAATTTATACAACAATACATGCTAAGCTACAGACTGGAATAACGGAATCAGAAATAAAGAGTGCTTTTGAAAGTGCTTATAATGATAAACCGTTCATAAGATTGATAGCGCCGGAAATTCCAGAACTAAAAGATATTCATCACACAAATTTTTGCGATATAAGCTGGAAGCTGGTTGAAAACGAAACGCTTGTAGTTTTTTCAACCATAGACAATTTAGTAAAGGGAGCCGCTGGGCAAGCAATACAAAACATGAACATTATGTTCGGATTCGATCAAACAGAAGGACTATTAAAATGTTTCAAGAAGCATACGTTGAGCGCAAAGTGAGTAGAGGAATAACTGCTCCAAAAGGATTTAAGTCGGTTGGAATACACTGCGGAATTAAGAAAGCAAAGAAAGATTTGGCCTTAATTGTCTCGGATGTTCCGGCAACTGCTGCGGGAGTTTTTACACTAAACAAAGTTCAAGCAGCACCGGTATTGGTTTGCAAAGAAGCACTTTCCAGCTCTAAAACATTTCGTGCAATTGTTTGTAACAGTGGAAACGCCAATGCATGCACCGGTGAAAAGGGTTATAAAGATGCGGTGACAATGGCTAATGAAACCGCGAACGCACTAGGCATTTCACAGCAAGAAGTTTTTGTTTCGTCAACCGGAGTTATTGGTGAAAAACTTCCTATTGAAAAAGTGATCGATGGTATAAAAAGAGCAGCCGGAGAAATAAGCGAAAGCGAATTCCTTTCTGCTGCCGAAGCGATTATGACAACAGATACTTTTGTTAAATCGCATCACGCAACATTTACTATTAATGGAGCAGAAGTCAACATTGGCGGAATTGCCAAAGGAAGCGGAATGATTCACCCAAACATGGCGACTATGCTTGGATTTGTAACTACGGATGCGGCAATCGATAATGCGACACTTCAAAAACTCTTAAAAACTACAAGCGATAGAACTTTTAACAGAATAGTTGTTGACGGCGATACGAGCACAAACGATATGGTGATTATGCTTGCAAATGGGGCAAGTGGAATTACGATAGAAGAAGGTACGGATGATTACAAACTGTTCGAAGAAGAACTTTTTGATTTGTTAAAAAAACTTTCGATAGACATTGTAAAAGATGGCGAAGGCGCAACAAAGTTAATAGAGATTACAGTAGATGGCGCATTAACAGACGTAGATGCTGAAAAAGCAGCTAGAACGGTTGCGCTATCACCACTTGTAAAAACCGCAATACATGGCGAAGATGCTAATTGGGGAAGAATTCTTGCCGCAGTTGGTTATTCTGGAATAGAGTTCAATCCCGACAAGTTTGAAATAACGATAAATGAAATTCCGATACTAAAAGAAAACTACTTTGTAACTCAACCTAATGCAATTGCTAATCAAACACTAAAGCCATCAAAAATAAATTTGCTGTTAGAATTACATGGTGGCAACGGGAAAGCAACTTGCTGGACCTGTGATTTATCGGAAGAATATGTTAAGATTAACGGGAGCTACAGAACTTGACGAATCCGATTTTCAGAAAAGAAGATGTATTAATAGAGGCTTTGCCATACATACAACAGTTTGAAAAAACAACTTTTGTTGTAAAGTATGGGGGCGCGGTAATGACTGATGAGAATTTGAAAGCTATGGTTGCGCAAGATGTAACTCTCTTACGCAAAATCGGTATAGATATGGTTGTAGTTCACGGCGGTGGAAAAGAGATTACATCGCTCGCAGAGAAGCTTGATATCAAGACAAAGTTTGTTAATGGACAACGCTACACAGACGAAGATATGCGCGATGTAGTCCAAATGGTTCTAGGCGGATTGATAAACAAAGATATAGTTAGACGCATAAATATTCATGGCGGAAGAGCTGTTGGTGTAAGCGGAATTGATGCAAACTTAGTTACAGTAAAACCAATGAGTAAAGATCTCGGCTTAGTCGGCGAAGTAACAGATGTTAACTCATCATTCATTAGAAATCTTTTAAACGACGGCTACTTGCCGGTGATTGCGCCAATCGGAGTTGATGCTGAAGGAACAATATATAACGTGAATGCGGATATTGCTGCGGGACCAATTGCCGCATCATTAAGCGCAACGAAGCTTGTTTATATGACCGACATCGATGGTGTGAAAATAAACGGCAAGCTTGCATCACATTTAACACAAAGCGAAGCACAAAAATATATTGCCGATGGAACTATAAGCGGCGGAATGATTCCTAAAGTTGAATCTGCACTTTCGGCTTTGGAATCTGGTGTTCAAAAGGTTCACATAATTGATGGAAGAGTAGAGCATGCGCTGCTGCTGGAAATTTTTACCAAAGAAGGTATTGGTACCGAAATAGTAAGCGAATAAAAACTCGAAAACAAAAACAACGAGGAACAGATGAGTAAGAAATTAGAAGATATTCACAAACGCCATGCGATAATCAAATCGATTATTTCTTCTCAAGAAATATTTAATCAGACACAACTTGTAAAAGTATTGAAGCAGAATGGAATTAAGGTAACACAAGCTACGCTTTCGCGCGATTTAACAGAACTTGGCGTTGGACGCGTTCCAACTGCAAAAGGAGCTACTTACAAAATCAACGCAATGGGAGATGAGCCAACTCTTAAACTCCATGTTGCGGAGGAAGTGGTTTCGATCATTTCTAATGAATCACTTGTTGTAATAAAAACATTTCCCGGTAGAGCACAAGGAGTTGCATTATTCTTGGATAAAAGCGCTATAACAGAAAGCATTGGAACACTTGCCGGCGATGATACCATAATTGTAATTCCCCGTTCAACAAAAACAATTGAAAAAACTATTAATCAATTAAAAAATATTTTAGGACTAAAATAATGGCAAAGAACAAAATAGTAGTAGCGTATTCGGGAGGACTTGATACGTCGGTAATGGTTAAGTGGCTAAAAGAAAATTATGACGCCGATATTATTACGTTTACTGGAAACTTGGGACAAACTAAAGAACTTATTGGACTTGAAGAGAAAGCTCTCAAATCGGGCGCTTCCAAATCGTATATACTTGATTTAACAAAAGAATTTATTGATGATTATGTTTTTCCAGCCCTGCGGGCCGGTGCAATGTATGAAGAATCATATCCCATGGCTTGTTCAATAGGCAGACCGCTTTTAGCGAAAAGTCTTGTAGATATTGCTCGTAAAGAAGGTGCTAATATGGTAGCTCACGGTTGTACCGGAAAGGGTAATGATCAAGTTCGTTTTGAAGTTGCCGTTGGTGCGCTTGCACCGGATTTGGAAAATTTAGCTCCGTTAAGAACTTGGGAATTCAAAAGCCGAGAAGAAGAAATTGATTATGCTGCAAAACATAACATTCCGGTTTTGGTAACAAAAGAAAATCCATATTCAATCGATGAAAACATTTGGGGAACGGCAATTGAATGCGGTGTTCTCGAAGATCCAATGGTAGAGCCACCGGCAGATGCATATCAACACACTGTTTCGCCGGAAGAAGCTCCGGATGTAGCAGAGTATGTTACAATCGATTTCGAAAAAGGAATTCCGGTTGCGTTGAATGGAGTTGTAATGGAAAGCGTTGCGCTTGTAAAAGAATTAAACAAGATCGGCGGCAGAAACGCTATTGGCAGAATTGATATGATTGAAAACAGATTGGTTGGAATAAAATCTCGCGAGGTTTACGAAGCTCCGGCCGGAATGATTTTGCATGCGGCACATAAAGAACTTGAAAGAATTACATTAGATAAAGCTGTTGCTCACTATAAAACCCATGTTTCTCAAGAATATGCAAACTTGATTTACAATGGCTTGTGGTTTTCTCCTCTGCGCGAAGCGCTGCAAGCTTTCATTGATAAGACACAAGATAGAGTAACCGGAATGGTTAAGATGAAGCTCTATAAAGGGAACACAATAGTTTCCGGCAGAAAATCACCTTATTCTTTATATGATCCGGAACTCGCAACATACACAGCAGCAGATCAGTTCGACCATAAAGCATCGGAAGGATTTATAAAAATTTACGGACTGCCCTACAAAACAATTAACCGTGTTATGCAAAAAGCTAACGATACTAAAAAAGAAGTAGCCTAAACTAAGTTTAAGCGATAAGCAACTAGCTGTTAGAAAAAAGGATGGACTAAAAATGGCGCTTTGGAATAGCAGATTTAAGAAAAGTTTTGATAAAGGTGCGTTAAAGTTTTCAGCATCACTGGATGTTGACGGAAAACTTTACAACGAAGATATCGATGGAAGTAAAGCACATGTAAAGATGTTGATGAAACAAAAAATAGTTTCTTCGGGTGACGGAAATGCGATTCTAAAAGCGCTTGAAGAAATTCGAAAAGAAATATCTACTGGAAAACTAAAGTTCGATTGGCAGAAGGAAGATATTCATTCGTTAATAGAAGAACGTTTGGTAGATAAAATTGGCGAGCGCGGTAAGCGGCTGCACACTGCGCGAAGCAGAAACGATCAAGTTGCGCTTGATGAACGGCTGTATATGCGTAAGGAAATTGCTAATCTAGTAAAGCTGACAAAACTATTTCAGCGCACACTTTTGAAACAAGCACAGACACATAAAGAAACAATCATCAGTGGATATACTCATTTGCAGCGTGCGCAGCCGCTTTTGTTTGCGCATCACTTGATTGCTTATGTTTCAATGCTGGACCGCGATGTTGAACGGCTTAACGACTGCATGAAGCGCGCAAACAATTCGCCTTTAGGCTCCGCCGCGCTCGCCGGAACAACCCTTCCCATCGACCGAGAATACACTGCAAAACTTTTAGGGATGAACAGTGTAATCGTTAATTCGCTGGATGCAGTTGCTGACCGCGATGTAGTTATCGAGCTAATAAGTGCTTGCGCTACAATAATGATGCACCTTAGCCGCTTCTCTGAAGAAATGGTATTCTGGAGCTCAATAGAAATATCTTTTGCAAAGATTGATGATTCTTTCGCGACCGGAAGCAGTTTGATGCCCCAGAAAAAGAATCCCGACATTGCAGAATTAATACGAGGAAAGGTTGGCAGAGTTTACGGCTCGCTCTTCGCAATTCTTACAATTATGAAATCACTTCCGCTTGCTTACAACCGTGATATGCAAGAAGACAAAGTTCATTTACTCGAAGCGGTTGATACTACAAAAGATTCTCTGTTCATGGCTTCCGAACTTTTGAAAAATACAAGGTTCGATAAAAAGCGATTCGAAAAAGAACTTGATGGAGATCTTCTCCTTTCAACAGATTTGGTTGATTATCTTGTACGCAAACAAGTTCCTTTTAGAAAAGCACACCACATTGTTGGAGAGATTGTTTTTACGTGTGTAGATCAAAACAAAAAGCTGAACGAACTTTCGATTGCCCAATACAAACAGTTTTCAACAAAGTTCGAGGAGGATGTTTTCAAACTGCTTACTTCAAGAACAAGTGTAAAAAACAAACTTTCGCAAGGAAGCACTTCTCCCGCCGAAGTTGAAAAGCAAATTCTGTTCTGGAAAAAGAAGCTGAAGTAAAGCACTCCTTAAAATTTTTGCTAATACATAGATAGCCGGATTTGTGATAAACGAATCCGGTTTTTTTATAATGTAAAAAATTGTCACTAGTGTAACTTTTTTTGTTTGGTCTCCGTCCTAATATCAAACAAACAAGAAAGCGCTATGAAAAGATTTACGTTTTATTTGTACTCTCCGTGTTAACGATCGGTTCATTCGCTCAAACCGGACAACAACTAGCCACTAACACAACTAAACCAGCAAACCAAGGTGTTGTTGTTGGAAAGGTTGTAGACGCATCGTCAAATTCACCAATTGAATATGCAAGCGTTATTCTTCTATCAAAGCAAAACTCACAAATGGTTAGCGGAATTGCTTCTGATAAAAATGGAGAATTCGCTCTTCGCGGAATTGCGAACGGCACTTACAGCATAAGTGTAACATTTGTCGGTTTCAAGAAAATGGATTTAACAGATGTTGAAATTACAGACGGTAACCCGGTCGTAAATTTGAAAGAAATCAAATTACAGTCGGACGCTGTGCAGTTAAAAGAGTCTGCTGTTGTTGGTGAAAGAAGTGCTGTAGAATTTAAGATTGATAAAAAGGTTGTAAACGTTAGCCAAAACTTAGCTGCAACCGGCGGGACCGCGGTAGATGTTTTGCAAAACCAGCCATCGGTACAAGTTGATGCAAGCGGAAACTTAACACTAAGGGGAAGCGGTAGCTTTACTGTTATGGTTGATGGAAGACCAAGCGTTTTGCAAGGAACGGATGCGCTTCGCCAAATCCCGGCAAATGTTATTGATAATATTGAAATAATTACAAATCCATCTGCTAAATATGACGCAGAGGGAACTGCGGGAATTATCAACATTGTTACAAAGAAAACTAATCTATCAAGCACAAGCGGAATGGTTAACAGCGGAGTAGGCTCGCGGGATAAATATAATGGCGATTTTAATTTTAGTCATAAAACAGAAGATTTTAACATAACACTAGGCGCCGATGCCCGCCGCAATAATTTTCTTCAGGATATTACCATTGATCGCACACAATTAAGCACTACCGGAATTAACTCGGTTGCCGGTCTTCATCAAAAAAGAGATGCATACAATGCCCGGTTCGGCTTTGATAGATATTTCAGTGAGAAGCTTACTGTTGGCGTTACCGGAACATACGGTTATGTTGATATGAATATGGGAGTGAATACTTCCAACAGTACAACGGCTCTCGGCAATACATTGCCTAACACTTTTACAAAAACCAGTGATAACAACAAGATGACTGCCGAGTATTTTAACGGCTCTGTTAACGTGACAAACATTTTTGCACCAAAAGTGAACGATCTTTATTTTGAAGCAACTTTTACAAAACTAAGATTACCATCCAATCAAATTACAAACGAAAACACTTCTCTTTCTGATGGAACTGTAACAAATTCACTAAGAGCAAGAGAAAACAATACGAGAAGAATTGATTCAAGAATAAAACTAAATTATAAGCATAACATTGAAGAGAAGAATACTATCGAAACCGGACTTCAGGCCAACTTGTTTTACAAAGACATGGATATAATAAGTCGAGATTTCAACGGTGTTACTAATCAATGGATAACAAACAACGGTTATTCAAACAATTTTAGTTTTAGAAACAACATTTATTCCTTTTATGCGACTCACACAAACAATTTTTTAGGCTTAGATTACCAAGCCGGCTTGCGTTTGGAATACACAGACAGAAAACTTGATCAGCTTACAACCCAACAGAATTTCACTTATCAGAAGCTTCATTTATTCCCTACGCTGAATATTTCTAAAAAGATTTCGGATGATCAGCAATTACAATTCAGTTACAGCAGAAGGATACAAAGACCATTTGATGGGCAGTTAAATCCTTTTACATACTTTTCTGATTCCTACACAGCAACCGGAGGAAATCCTTACTTGCTTCCTTCGTTCACCCATTCTGTTGAGTTGAACTATCAAAAGTCTTTTACCGGAGTTTACTTAACAACACAAACATACTTGAGAAAAACCAGCGATGGCGTTGAACAATTACAAAGACTAGATAACACTGGAAAAATTAGTCTCATTCCAGAGAACGTATTAAACACAACAGCGGTTGGTGCAGAAATTTCTGCAAACATAACTTTTGCGCCTTGGTTTAAAATGGATCCGGCTGTTAACTTGTATCACTTCAACTTGCAAGAAAAACAAGAGTTTGGAATTGCCGGACAAAACCGCTTTAGTTGGGATACAAGGCTAAACACAACATTAATGCTTTCAGCCGCTACAAGATTACAGTTATTTGCAAATTATTTTCCGAATAATGTAACATCACAAGGCGAAATTAAATCGTTCATGATTATTGGCGCGACAGTTCGGCAAGAATTGTTCGAACGCAGTTTGGTGGCAACATTAAGTGCGCAAAACTTGTTTGGTCAGACAAAATATAATATAGTTTCTAACGGAACCGGATTTACATCTAACTTAAACATAAGACCGGAAGCGCCGATATTTAATCTTACGCTTAGCTATAACTTTAACAATTTCAAGCGCCGCAATAATGAACAAGTTGACTTGAACGTGAACGGCGGTTTATAATTTTCATTTGCTGATTACTCCTTGAGGTTGCGTAAGAGAAGGGGCTTGCGCGACCCTCTTTTTTTCCCGCCAGAGATTCGGAATTAGGGTAAAACAAAATACCCCAATCCGCCGTCTAACTATATCTAAATACCCACTCATCAATGAAGGAGTTCGTTATGCAAAAAAAGCGCAGTCTTTGGTGGCTTTCCGCTCTTTTCTTATTTGTTTATTCGTTTTTAGTTATTAATGGAACAATTTCCGCACAAAGCAATAATGGATTCGATCTTAAAAATTTGGATAAATCGGCCAATCCAACTCAAGATTTCTATCAATACTCTGTTGGCGGCTGGGTAAAAAACAATCCTATCCCGGATGATCAAGTTCGTTGGGGTTCTTTCACTATTTTGGCTGAAGATAATAATGTAATTTTGAGAAAAATTATTGAAGAAGCTGCGGCTAATCAATCTTGGGGAAAAGGAACAGCAAAACAAAAAATTGGTGATTTCTACGCAGTTGCAATGGATTCTGTTCGTATTGAAAAAATGGGTTATAAACCAATTATTCCCGATTTGAAAAACATTGACGCACTTAAAAACAAAAAGGATTTGATTAAATATTTAGCACAAGAATATGTGAAAGGTAATGGACTGATCTTCGGTTTTGGCGTTAGCGTAGATGCAAAGAAAAGTGAAATGAACACTGCTTATTTGTCACAAGGTGGATTAGGTTTGCCCGATGTTGAATATTACACGAAAGATGATGCCCGCGCTAAAGAAATTCGACAGAAATATTCCGACCACGTTGCAAATATGTTTAAGCTGATTGATGTTTCGCCGGAAGTAGCAGCAGAATATTCAAAAACAATTATGAATATTGAAGGCAAACTGGCCGCGGCTTCAAACACACGTTTAGAAAATAGAGATCCGATAAAAACTTATAATAAAATGACAATTGATAATTTGGTGAAACTTTCCGGTTCGTTCGATTGGGAAAATTATTTTGAATTAATCGGTTTATCAAACATGGATTTGTTAGTAGTTCGTCAGCCAAAGTTCTTTACTCAGCTTGGCGGAATTATGGATGAAGTTTCTCTTGATGAATGGAAAGTTTATTTGAAATGGAATGTGCTTCGCGGTTCGGCTAATACACTTAGTTCTGCTTTTGTAAATGAAAGATTCGATTTTACACAGAGATTTTTAAATGGCGCAAAAGCAATGCAGCCAAGATGGAAAAGAATGGTTCAAGCAGTTAACGGTTCTTTAGGCGAATTGCTCGGTCAGATTTATGTTGAAAAAGCTTTTCCGCCGGAAGCAAAACAAAGAGCTAAAGCAATTGTAGATAATTTGCTTGTAGCTATGGGAGAAAGCATTAAAGGTTTGCAGTGGATGAGCGATGAAACAAAAAAACAAGCCCTTGTTAAACTTGGAACCTTTGGTGTTAAGATTGGTTATCCAGATAAATGGAAAAATTACAGCGAACTCGAAATTGTTCGTGACTCATACTACAAAAACTTAGAACGTGTAAGTGCTTGGGCAGTTAAACAAAATCTTGCTAAACTTGGCAAGCCGGTTGATAAACAAGAATGGTTTATGAGTCCTCAAACGGTTAACGCTTCTTACAATCCCACCAAGAATGAAATTACTTTCCCGGCTGGAATTTTGCAGCCGCCGTTCTTTAATCAAAAAGCAGATGATGCAATTAACTACGGTGCAATGGGCGCGGTAATCGGTCACGAAATTTCTCATGGCTTTGATGATCAAGGAAGAAAGTACGATGAAAAGGGAAACATAAGAGATTGGTGGACAAAAGAAGACAATGATAAATTCCAAGCACACGCCAGAAAATTAGTTGATCAGTATAATGGGTTTGTCGTTGTAGATACTTTCAAAGTAAATGGTGCGCTAACGCTCGGAGAAAATATTGGTGATCTTGGCGGATTAACAGTTTCTTATGCTGCATTTAAAACAACCGAACAATTCAAAAAGAATGAAATGATTGACGGCTTTACTCCGGCACAAAGATTTTTCCTTGGCTGGGCACAAGTTTGGTCAACCAATGCCCGCGATGAGTTCTTGAAATCTCAAGTAAAGACTGATGTTCACTCGCCAAGTGTGCAGAGAGTTAATGGCCCATTGATGAATATGCCGGAATTCTTTGAAGCATTCGGTGTAAAGCCGGGCGATAAAATGCATGCTTCGGATGATAAGATTGTAAAAATTTGGTAAAGGGAGTTTTGAGAGAGAGTAAGATCGCGATTTATTTTTATTGATCATTATCTTACTCTTAATCTATTTTTAATTACGTTCTTGTTATATTTCAACGCGAAAACATTAACACATAAAAGGATAATAGATGTATTCACTCGAAGTTAGAAATCTTACGAAAACATTCGATAAGGTTGTTGCGGTGGATAACGCTACTTTCGAAGTTCCGGATGGTTCCATATTCGGGCTTATCGGACGAAACGGCGCCGGCAAGACAACTACAATTAGAATGATGATGGGTATTTATTTGCCGGATAGCGGAGATGTTGTTTTAAAGGGTGTGAAGGTTGGACAAGAATTTAAAAACCGTGTAGGCTACTTGCCGGAAGAGCGCGGTCTTTATAAGAAAATGAAAGTAATAGACACGCTTCTTTACTTTGCTGAGCTAAAAGGAAAAACTGGTAGAGCGGTACAGAAAAAAGCCGAAGAGTACTTGAAGAGATTTGATTTGTACGACCGCCGCTTATCTAAAATTGAAGATCTCTCTAAAGGAAATCAGCAGAAGATTCAGTTCATTGGAACAATTCTACACGATCCCGATTTTATTATTCTTGATGAACCGTTCAGCGGTCTCGATCCGGTAAATACAAATCTTCTTAAAGACATTATTCTGGAAATGAAGAGCAAAGGAAAAGTTATAATCTTTTCTACACACTTAATGGATTTTGCAGAAAAGATGTGCGATCATATTGCAATGATTGATCATGGCAAGATTATTCTTAAAGGCTCTTTGAATGAAATCAAAGCTAAACACTCACAAAAGAATGTAAGTTTAAGTTACGATGGAGACATATCGTTCTTACAAGGTCACCCAATTATTGAGAAAATGGCAAACTATGGTAACACAACCGGCATCAGATTAAAGCAAGAAAACCAAACACAAGAACTTCTTAAACTGCTTGTTGAAAGAAATGTAATAGTTAAGAAATTTGACGCTAACGATATTTCACTTCAAGAAATATTTATTGAGTATGCCGGACATGAAGAAGGAGGCGCCAATGTTTAATTATAGAATCCTTGGAATTATAAAACGTGAGCTGAAGGAAAAACTTCTATCCAAGTCGTTCATTCTCACCACTGTTTTGTTTCCGGTGTTTATGTTTGTTATAGTTGGTATACAAGCGCTTCTGGTAACGGACGAAGCCACTTCCAAATTAAATATTGTTTGTGAAGATCAAATTCTATCTCAATCATTTGAGAAAGAGCTTACAAGACCAGAATCTGATCTGATGAAGGAAGGTAAATTTTCTTTCAGCTTCTACACAATGAACCGTGAAGAACTGAAGAAACATTTGGATGAAAACAAGAAAGCCATGCTTGATGATAAGCTAACCGGTGTTGTTTTTATTCCGGCAACAGCTCTTACGGATAAAAAATTAGAGTACTATTCTAAATCGCCTAATAACTTGTCCCTTTCCCGTAAAATTGAGAAGCCGATAAACAAAGTATTGATTGATTCCTATTTCAATAATAAGTCGCTCTCAACAGAAGAACTCGATTTTGCGCGCAAGGGTGTCGATTTCAACGGCTTTAAAGTTTCTAAAGATGAAAGCATTAAAGAGGAAGGATTCGGTAGTTTAATTCTCTCTTACATTTTTGCTTTCTTACTTTATATCAGCTTGCTAATGTCAGGACAAATGATGCTTCAGTCAGTAATTGAAGAAAAGGCAAGCCGCATAGTTGAAGTTATTTTATCTTCCGTTAGTCCAAGAGAAATGATGACCGGAAAGATTGTCGGTTCCGCAATTACCGCATTAATGCAAATGGGAATTTGGCTTGCTGCTATAATCACAGTTGCTTCGTCTGCAATAATTGCACTCCCTCCGGAAATTGTTGTTAGTATTAAGGCGGTACAAGTTGTTTTCTTGCTTGTAAACTTTGCGGTTGGTTTGGTACTATTTTTAAGCTTGTTCGGAATGGTCGGTTCAATTTTCGATAATCCGCAAGACGCTCAATCCGGTTTGTGGCCTGTAATGATGCTTATTATGATTCCGTTTTTTGTGGCTATGTCTATGATGCAGAACCCCAATAGTCCAATTGGCAACGTAACCGCGCTTCTTCCATTTACATCAATTATGGTTATGCCGGTTAAGATGACAATAGTTGAAGTGCCTATCTGGCAGCTTGCATTAAGTATAGTTGTTAATATCATTGCAATCTTCTTTGTCTTTCCGGTTGCGGGAAAAATTTACCGCGTTGGAATTTTACGCACCGGTAAAAAACCAAAATGGAGCGAAGTTATAAAGTGGCTTAAATACAAATACTAAGCTGTAAAAATAATAGAACGCGGATGACGCAGATCAAGCAGATTTACGCTGATTTGATCCGCGCAAAGCTAAAAAATCCGTGTCATCAGCGTTCTATTAAATTGTATATTGCAATATGAAAGAAGAAGAAATTTATCCTTCGTTGGTTGAAAAACTGCACAAAGATTTTTCATTGGAAAAAGAATCTTTGCCCGCTGTAGATAACCTTGATCTGATTAGAAACCACTTGATTGTAAAAGTAAAAGAATTAATGTCCCACAATTACGATCGCTTTCTCAACAGCATGTACAGAATTGATGTTAGCGAAAAAAAGGTGAGAGAAATTCTTCACGGCAAAGATAGAACCACAATACCCGAAAAGTTAGCAGACCTAATTATAGAACGCCAGCTTATGCGTGTTAGAACGCAGCTTATGTATAAAGAGGGGAAGCTGAAGTAACGGTTATTTTAACAACACAAACTTCTTTGTTTCCGCAAAACCTTGTCCTGAGCCAGCCGAAGGATTACCGGCACGCAATTGATAAAAGTAAACCCCGGATGACATGTTATAATTTATAATTGAGAATTTAGAATTATATGTTCCCGTTTGTTTGTATTCATCAACAAGTGTCGCAACTTCTCTTCCGAGTACATCGTAAACTTTTAGCGTAACGTGTTCGCTCTTTGGTAAAGAGTAGCTAATTGTTGTTTCGGGGTTAAACGGGTTTGGAAAGTTCTGGGATAAGGTATAATTACTTGGTAGAGCCTTATCGCTAGCTTCAATATTCGTCAATATTTCTTGAGAAGGAATTGCATATACGCCGTTATCTGCACCAAAATATAGATACGTCCCACTTTCGGCAATTGAATTTATATATGTAATAATTGGGAGACCCGAGTCATATTTTTTCCAGCTAACTCCATAATCATTTGAAACTTCTTTGTTAGAAGCAACCGAACTATTACCAGATGCAAATACTGCACTAATAGATGTTTTGTTAATTCGTTTCCAGTTAAGACCAGTATCATTCGATATAAATAGACCGGCACCGGTACCAAGGTATATTGTTGAACCCGTATAAGCGATTGAATAAATATCAGTCTTATAAAATATCTCATGAAACTCTTCCCAAGAGCTTCCGTTATTTGTCGATTTGTATACGTTGCCAAATTCCCCATAAAAATTTCCGCTGGTACCAAGAAGTATAGTAGAACCGAATACAGAAATTGAGCGCGAAATTTCGCCATGTTGAATGCTTCTAATACAAGCCCATGTTTGTCCGTAATTTTCAGAGACAAACAGTTCTCCGGTTTGGGTTCCGGCATAAATCTTATTATTAGAAACATATAAAACACGAACCACATTTGTTGTTTTCAATCCATTTGCAGAGAGTGACCAGCTTTGCCCAAAGTTAGTTGAAATATAAATCCCATCATTTGTACCAGCAAAAATTACATCTCCAACATTGCATATTGATGAAATTGATTTTCCGCTTAACCCTATCTGTGTCGTTTTCCATCCTTTTTCAATTGGCTCAACAAAGTAAACTCCGCTTGAAGAGGCGGCAATTACACCATTATTATATTTACTTAAACTGTTAACCGCGCTAGTTAACCCGGAATTTATTTGTGACCAATTATCTCCATCGCTTGTAAAAAGCAAGCCACTCAAAGTAGTTATGATAAATTTATTATTATTCTTCACAATAGACTTAAAGTAGGTCTGTGTAAGTTTCCATGTTATACACATCCAAGTTTTCGCTTTATCTGTAGAACAATATATGCCGGAACTAGTTAATGCATATATGTTGGAATCAATAGAGGTGAGATTATAGATAGAACTTTGAGAAGGAATCCCATTACTCATATCATTCCACGTTAACCCACTATCAGTAGATTTATAAACCCTATCCGAACATGCATATACTATACTGTCCAAAGTTACTAGAGCCCCCATTCTGCCTAAAATTGCACCATTACCGGCGGGCTCCCATTGCATGCCATCGTTAGTTGATTTATAAATTCCGTAATCGGTACCTACGATAATTGTGTTTTTTACACTTGTAATACTTTGTATAGAAGTAGAATACAAGCCATCATTTCGAGTTGAAAAAGATTTTCCGTCATCGGAAGAAAACATAAAACCGGATCCAGAAGCAATACATATTTTAGAATCAAAAGCATGGATTAACCGCAAGTATAAGTTTTGGTCAATTTGTAAATTTTCCGGATTCCAAGTAGTTCCATAATCTATAGAAGAATAAATTTTATTACTGCCGGCGGCATAAAGCTTTTTTCCGTTGTAAGAGAATGATTTAATATTGTTTTGCCCAATAATTACGTTTTCTACATTCCAGCTTAAGCCGCAGTCTGTAGAATAAAACAACCCTTCATTTGTACCGGCAAGAATTCTATTACCGATACTGTAAAGAATGTTAATAGATTTCCCATATAGTCCATTAACATTTTTCCATTGCGCTTGAACTATTGTTGATTGTAATACGGCAATACAAAGAGAAATAAATACTGTACTTCTGCTTAATTTCATATTTATGCTTTTATTCTAAATACTGTTATTTCACTATAACCATCTTTCTTGTTAATCTAGTCTGATCCGCAGTTAATTGATAAAAATATATTCCGCTTGGTAAAGACGCGCCATGGCGCGTCTTTACGTTAAGTTTAACTTGGTAATTGCCCGGTTGTTTATATTCATTTACAATTGTTGCAACTTCTCGTCCAAGTGAGTCAAAGACTTTTAATGTAACATATCCGTTTTTTGGAACAGAAAAATTAATTGTAGTTGCTGGATTAAAAGGATTAGGAAAATTCTGCATTAACCTAAATTCTTTCGGTAATGTCTGATCGGTATATACCGAAGTTAGAGGAGCAAAATGAGCTGCCAGATTTCGCATTTCCGCAGCAACGTAAGTATAGCTTGAATCTTCTGAGACAATAGTTCCATATTCAGTCCAGTTTACAAATCTGAAACCTTTATTAGAGACGGCTTTTGCAGTTAATGTATCGTGAATACGATTATAGGATACCACCCCGCTTCCTTCCGGCAAAGCTCGCAGAATGATAAAAGGATTTCCGGAACAACATGTTGCCGGTAGAACAACTATCTTGGTTTTTCTCGAATTAGTTACGGCATTTCCATCAGTAACATAAACCATAATTTGGTAAATGCCCTGCTGATAGTAATTTGGTCTCCAGCCAAAAACACCAGTTTCAGTAATAAGCAAAGCGTTATTTGGGATAGTTGATGTCGCAATATATTTTATTGTATCGCCATCTGCGTCAGTTGCTCTATAAGTAAAAATGAATGCACGATCGTCAAAGATTGTAGTATCCGGCATTTCTTTTACAAACACCGGCGCGTGGTTTACTCTAAAGTTTGCAAGTAAATCTCGGCTTATCGTTATCACAAATTGGTAAACTGAATCAGTTGAGACAATAATTCCGTTCTCTGTCCAATTTGTAAATCGGTATCCTTTATTGGGAATTGCTCTAACAATTGCAGTATCACCTATTGTACTACGACTAACTTCTCCGCCCACATTGTGTGCAATTGCAATATGCGGTGTCCCAATACCCCAATCGTCCCAATGATAATCTGTTGTTAACTTTTCATCGCTGGCGGCAATTATAAGTTCATACATACCTCGTTGCGCGTTGAATGGATGCCAAGAAAATACACCAGTTTTTGGCAATAATGTTGAATTCGTTGGTAGAACAGATTTTGCAGAATAGGTAATTGAATCTCCATCGGGATCGAATGCGGTATACTGAAAAAGTAATGTCTTACCAGCGAGAATGAATGTATCCGGCATTTCTTTAACAAACACGGGCGCATGGTTTTCTTTTGTGCTTTTGCTTTGTGCAAACAAGACAGAAAAAGAAATAATAGCAACTAATAAAATGAATCGCTTCATAGTTTTAAATTCTCACTTATTTTATAAAGCACAATTTCTTTGTTTCAACAAAACCTTGTCCTGAGCCAGCCGAAGGATTACCGGCACGCAATTGATAAAAGTAAACCCCGGATGACAGGTTATAATTTATAATTGAGAATTTCGAATTATATGTTCCCGCTTGCTTGTATTCATCAACTAACGTTGCAATTTCTCTTCCCAGTACATCAAATACTTTTAATGTAACGTGTTCAGCTTTTGGAATTGTGTATTCGATTGTCGTTTCCGGGTTAAACGGGTTGGGGTGGTTTTGAGAAAGAGAAAACTCCTTAGCTACCTCATCTTTCTCTTCGATAGATGAAACTTCTCTGATACGTAAAGTGGTTTTTCTTGAAAAGGTTTTTAAGTTTCCATCAGTTACATAAACAATTACTTCGGATTTGTTTGCGTATATGAAGTCATTATTTGATGGACGCCATGCAAACTGCCCGTTTTCTAGTAAAGCCGACGAATTTGGTAACTGCGTTGAAGCGTAAAACTTAAGCGAATCTCCATCCGGATCAACCGCCTCATACTTAAAAAAATATTTTGCGGTTGCCATAATAGCAGTATCAGGCATTTCTTTTACAAACACGGGCGCGCGGTTTACTCTAAAGTTTGCTGTAATAGTTACGTAAAGAAGATTCGGCATTTTAAAAGCATAGACCGAATCTGTTGAAACCGCTTGTCCATTTATTGCCCAGTTCGAAAATTTAAAACCACTATTAGTCGTTGCCCTCACAACCGTTGTATCTCCGGAATAGCTTGTAGCAATTTTTCCTCCGTTAGTGGGATTGCAGATGTAATCAACTGATCCGAATATATCGACTAGCACTTGAACGGTTATAATTGCTTTTTTTGATGAAGTGGTTAACTTGCCATCACTCGCCTCTATAATAATTTCATGTCTGCCTATTTGGGAATTTGCTGAAAGCCAAGAAAAGTATCCGGTGGCGGGTATAAAAACTGCGTTTATCGGTAAAGCAGATTTGGCTGAATACGTAATTGAATCGCCGTCCGGGTCAACTGCCTTATACTGATAGATCAATGTTTTCCCGGGCAATATGGTCGTATCCGGCATTTCTTTTACAAAAACCGGCGCGTGGTTTTCTTTTGTGCTTTTGCTTTGTGCAAACAATACAGAAGAAGAAATAATTACAAATAACAAAAAGAATCGCTTCATATTTTTAACTTCCCCCTTACTTTATTAAACACAATTTTTTCGTTTCGTTGTAACTGCCGGCTTGTAGCCGATAAAAGTAAACCCCGCTAGTCATCTCGAGCGGAGTCGAGAGATGATGCATATTAAATGTTACTTTGTAATTTCCAGCTTGCTTGTATTCATCAACAAGTGTTGCAACTTCTCTTCCGAGTACATCGTAAACTTTAAGTGAGACATGTTGTAGAGACTCGCCATGGCGAGTCTCTACGGGAATTGTGTACTCAATAGTTGTGCTTGGGTTAAACGGATTAGGATAGTTTTGGGAGAGAGAAAATGTGTTCGGGATGACTTCTTTTGTATAATCAATGCCGGTTTCTTTGTCTATTACATGTATATATATTTTGTCTTTAGTAAGGACAATATTTTGTGAAGTATAATTGATTCCCTTTAAACTATGTTTTGCAATAAACTTTTCCTTTCCTGTGGAGTAAACAACTAAAGTGTCGTTTATAATGGAGGAAATATATTGCCCGTCTTGGCTAATTCCAAAGCAAGAACCGATACCGGAAAGCAATACTTTGTTGTTCGTGATCAACTTATTAATTGTATCAACTTTTGCTTTAATAAGACTTTTGTTTTCAACATAGTAGAGCCAGTCATTGTTGTATGTCCAATCAAAATGTTTTTGATGCATATTCGCAATTTGGAATAAAGTTTTGTCCATAATTATTTTATTATTAGAAAAAGTACACAGAGCAACGTTTTGAGGAGTTTCAATCAGATATTTATTACCATGAACCAGCAAAATTTTGTATGGTGTTGGGGAGGGTTGGATAATGTAAGATTCTACTGCAATGCTGTCCTTATAAATAATCTTCTGGTTAGAATCTAACGTTGCTAAAAAGTATTTACCTAAAGCGTGATTATTAACTGATTTAGTTACTAAGTATGAATTTTTAATCATTCCGCTAATAAAAACAAACTTTTCAGCAGTCGTTTTCAAAGAATCTTCCGGTGTCAGAAATTTATTTCCCAACACACCGTTTAATATCCACGCACCATCATTAGTTGGAATGAATGTTGTGTTGATATATAAATATGGTTCCCAAATATCTAACTCACCAAAATAAGCATATAGATTATTGCCAACGTAATTGCCGTTCTGTTTAATCAACGATAATGAAGTGAACCCAAAAGAGCCGGATGAATGACAATATAGATAATCAGAGGAATTATAACTAAACCCTCCGGTATAGTAGGAGTAAGAAGAATACTTACCAGAGCTAGTTTTCCACTTTAGTGAAAGATCGGTTTGTATTAGTGCCAATGAGGGAATATCAAAATATGCTAAATGCCCAACGGTTTCTACAAGTTGCGCTGTTGTAAATGTTTGTGCAATTAAGAAGAATAGAATAAAACAAAATCTCGCTGTGGGTCTCATATTTTCCCCGGACTTATGTTGCATCTAATTTTACTAAACCTAAATAAAATTCTTTCGGCAGATAGTCAAGTCCTTTTAAAAAGCCCTAGATACTGCTAAGGCAGTTTACCGGACTTAGACTCCCGTTTTCCTCGCTCCAGATATTAGTTTCCCTACTACGAATATTATTTCCCATGCTCTGACTATGATTTCTCTCACTCTGACTATCATTTCCCATGCTCTGAATTTGATTTCTGGTACTCTGAATGCCATTTCCAGCCAAACAAGAATCCCGCAAAAGAGAATTACCGGTTTTGAAGAGGCCCTGCCACTGACTATTTTTACTCACTAAAAATTTAGAGTTGGTGTAATGAGCAAGTCTTTCTTAAAAAAGTATCCCATTATAGATTATTTTGCAATTACTGTTGGTTCCGCAATAATGGCTATTGGTATTGGTGTTTTTTTAGTTGATGCTAAAGTTGTTCCGGGCGGGGTTAGCGGTCTTGCCATGGCAATGCATTATTTAAGTGGCAACAAAATTTCGGTGGGTCTTCTAATGTGGACTCTCAACATTCCTCTCTTCCTTTGGGGAATGAAAGAGCTTGGCAAAGAATTCGGCATAAGAACTTTTGTTGGCTTTTCTCTCAATTCCTTTTTTATCGATTTATTCCGGGGAGATATTCCGGGTTTTGAATATTTACAACTTCAAAACTCGGCAACAGTTCAGGATTTATATAAACACGATTTTTTGTTTATGGTTCTTATCGGTTCAGTTCTTCTTGGCGTTGGTCTCGGCATCATTTTCAAATTCAAAGGCACAACAGCAGGCTCCGATATTATCGCCTCAATTATGCATAAGCGTTACGGAATAAAACCGGGGCAATCGATTATGATAATTGATTTCTTTGTAATTGCTCTTGCGGGAGTGATAATAGAATTAAAAGATCTTTCGCCGGATAAGCCCGCGCTTTCTCTCACGTTCTACGCAATCTTTTTGCTTTTCATTTCATCACGCTTGATAGATATAATAATAGATGGATTTGATTACGCGCGAGCCGCTTATGTTATCTCGGATAAATATGAAGAGATTTCACAATCGATAATGAATGAGCTTGGCAGAGGAATTACTGCTATTGATACGCGCGGAGTTTATAAAAACATTGAACGTGAAATGCTTTTAACTGTTGTGCCGCTTCGGGAAGTTTCCAGATTGGTTGATATTGTAAAGGAAGTTGATCCGCATGCTTTCGTAATTGTATATAATGTTCACGAAGTTCTAGGCGAAGGTTTTAGAAGAAGAATTTAATTCTTTGCGTTTTATCTTTTGGGAAATATAAATGAGCAATAATATGAACACTGTTCTCGATCCGAACAAAATAAGAGAACTTGCTAATGGTTTTCAAGTAAGCAGAATTATACTTACCGCTGTCGAGTTAAATATTTTTACCATTCTCGATAAGCATCTGCTTCCCTCCGTGGAAATAGCAAAACAAATTAATGGCGATGAACGCGCTACCGACCGCTTATTAAACGCTCTTGTATCGCTGGGCTTCTTGAACAAGGTTCACGAAAAGTTTTACAACAGCGATGCCGCTTCCTTGTACCTTGTAAAAGGGAAACCGGAATTTATGGGAGGACTTTTTCATACTAACGAACTTTGGAAATCTTGGGGAACTTTAACAAATGCTGTTAAAGAAGGAACTTCTGTTTACAATGGAGATGGAGCTAATAAAGATTGGACGGAATCCTTTATAGCTGCAATGCATTACAGAGCGGCAAAAGAAGCAAAGATACTTGCTATGATGCTGAATCTCTCTTCTGCAAAAAAAATGCTTGATGTGGGAGGCGGCTCCGGCGCTTACGCAATGGGAATGATTGAAACAAATCCGGAATTGAGTGCTGTTATTTTCGATCTTTCAAATGTAATTCCTCTTACAAAAAAATATGCCGAAGCTTTTCCACAAAAAGACAAAGTGAGTTACATTGAAGGGAATTATTTAACCGATGATTTTGGAAACTGCTACGATATAGTTTTACTTTCCGCCATTGTTCATATTAATAGTAATGAACAGAATCTTGAGTTGATAAAGAAATGTGCCGCCTCATTAAATAGCAGTGGACAAATTATAATTAAAGATTGGGTAATGAATGAAGCGCGAACCGAACCCCTTGGCGGGGCTGTGTTTGCGATTAATATGCTCGTCGGTACAAAATGCGGCGATACTTTTACGGAAAGCGAAATGCGTAATTGGTTTACAAGCTGCGGAATTACAAAAATCGAAAGAAAGAATACCAGTTACGGCTGGTCATTAATTATAGGAACAAAAGATTGATTTGCAAAATGAAAAACATTACGGCGTTGTTAGCGCTTTTAATAATTGTATCGGCTTGCGGAAGCAAAAAGGAAATTCCGGAATTGCTGGAGGGAAATTACCGCTTACACATTGTTTCGTTTGATGAAAGTAAATCGGAGATCAATCTAGATAAAGACAATCTAAAAGAAATTTTGATCTTGCTTCATCACAGAATTAATTCGGGAGAAATTAAGAAGCATTTCCAGCTTAGCGAAAGCTCGTGGAATGAGAGAATAAACTATCTCTTCGGCGAAAGCTTGATTAAAAAATTTGCTGACAGCAGTTACATTCCAACTGTTTTTATTCTCGATGAGGAAAACGGACGCGCGCTTAAGAAACATACTGATTCTCTTGGTGCGGAAATGAGCGGAATAACTATTGACCGATTAGCTGAGATAAAAGAAGCCTTTGCAAAAATACCGTCGCTTAAAAACATTCCATTCGAATACGTTTCAATGCTTGTCCTGGGCGCGGTAATTCACGATGGAGAACAACTAAAAAATTATCAAGAACAGTTTATAAAATCATTCGTGCCACACCGCGGAAGCCATTACTATTATATGTCGCTGATTCAAAATGAAGGCGGAGAGGGAAGCCCTAAAATTTTTGAAACACGTTATTATGAGTATCCTAAGTTCAAGCTCTGCTCATTTACTTCGAACGCGTATGAAAGAAATATTGCAACTTACGCAACCTCAGAACTTGTAAGAGATTTTGGAAAACCGGTTACAGAAGGTGATTCTATTTATCAAGTTGCTCTGCTTGATGAATTAGTTAACGTAAGTAAGAATCCGGACTACAAACCGGCTTCAAAAATCGCCGATGGATTTAAGCGGAGCAGAATTGTTGTCGATGGTAAATCAACCGTTCCGGTTTTTACCAAGGAAGATTTTGGGAAACTCGGAGAATTAAGTAATGTGGTTAAGCAAGACATTGTAAATTATTTCGAGAATAGGCAGACGCTTTTTGTAAAGTGGTATCTTAATTCCCAGTACCGGGAAGAAGTATCTTATAAGGAATGGATGATCTGGGTTTACAAAATGATAACCGCAAAAACTATTGATGTACTTATGAAGAAGTCTTATATAAAAATTTATGGCGGAAATACTGCTTCTTTCATTCTCGAAAAATGAAAGAAGCTTGAATTCTACTTTGCTAATTCGCTCTTAATTACTTTTATCATTTCTTCAAATTCTTCTTGTCTAAACCCGGTCGAGGCCCACTTAACTTTTCCATCCTTTCCTATAACAAAGTTTCTCGGGATATATTTGCTGGCGAAAAGTTTATAAACGGTTGTTTCCTTATCAAGATAAATCGGGAATGTGTGTTTGTTGAGATCAATAAATTTTTTAACAACCTCGGTCTCTTCGCCTCTGCTAATAGCGGCCATAACAAAGTTATCGTCTTTTATCTTTTCGTAAATATCTTTTTGCATTAAGGGCATTTCTGCTTTGCATGGCCCGCACCAAGTAGCCCAAAAATTAATTAGCGTAACTTTACCTTTTAAATCGGAAGAAGATAGATCGGAACCAGCAAGTGCTTTTGCAGTAAATGTAGGAAGTTGATCACCAACGTTTAACAATGTAGTTTCTTTTAAGTCGTCTTGTGCAAATGAAACACCAGCAATAACAAATATTACAACTACAGCAAATATTCTCTTTAACATGCAGACCTCGATAGAGTTTAAAAATTTATAAATAGTATCTCATAATTGGCCGGGTTTTGCTTCGCCGCGTGGCTTCAACAAATCCGGCTTTCGCAAATGCAGATGGAATTCCGGTCCATGCAAACGCAGCCGGAATAGAGTTTGAATATGGAACAGTTGGGTAACCTTCTAAGATTTTCACTTTTTTCTTTTTACAAAATTCCACAACAGATTTTAACAGTTCAGTAGAGATTCCCTTCTTGCGGTATTCCTTAGCCATGAAGAAACAAGTAATTGACCAAACCGGTACATCATCAATTGGGGCAAGAACTTTCGATTTTTCTAATCGTAAATATTTTTCTCTTGGAGCAAAAGAACACCAGCCGACCGGAATTTTTCCAACGTAAGCAATTATTCCAATTTGTTCTTTAGCTTCAACCAGATTCCTCATTGCTTTTTTATTGCCGCTTCCTTTTTGCTTTTCAAATTGAGAAGATTTTAAGCGCCACGCCATACACCAGCAACCACCGCACGCGCCTCTATCGCCAAAAAGCGTTTCGAAGTCTTTCCAGTTCTTGGTTGTTAATGGTTTGTAAGTTAGTTTACTAGAAATCATGCTGAAAATATAACTCGGAAAGTTGAGCCTTTCCCCTTGTTGCTTATAACTTTTATTTCGGCACCGTTAAGTTCGCAATAGCGTTTAACAAGAGCTAAACCCAGTCCGTTTCCTTCAAAATTACGAGTATAGCCTTTTTCTTCGCGTGTAAAAGGAGTGAACAACATCTGAAAATATTCGTCGTCAATGCCGATGCCCGTATCAATGACATCAACAATTAATTGATTGTTGGAGCCGCGATCTACCGCGACTGTTACTTTGCCAACTTGTGTGTACTTAACCGCGTTATCAATTAAGTGATAAAATATTTGATTGATGGAATATTCGTCTCCACGCAAATGAATATCTTTCTCGGCTGCGACAACTTCAAATAAAATTCTTTTTGCTGATGCGAGTGGTTCAAATTCCTTGTGAAGCTTCTTTAATATTTCGGATACATTTACAGTGGTAGATCGGAAAGAGTAGTTACCGGTTTGAAGTTCTGACATATTCAAAATTAACTCAACTGTCCGCATTATTCGCTTGCCTTCAAAATCAATCACGTCGAAGGAGCTTTTCAATTCATCATCAACTTGATTTTGCAATTCCTCTTTAAGCAAGGATGAGAAATTAAGAATCACATTCAGCGGAGTTCTAATTTCGTGAGACATTTGAGCAAGGAATTCGGATTTCAATCGGTCGGATTTTTCCGCATTTTCTTTAGCCCGAATAATCTCTTCTTCAACTTTTTTCTTTTCGGTAATATCCTCAACCGTACCTTCGAAGTAAACTATGTTGCCGCTTTCATCGGCAATAGCTCGGGCGCTTTCTCTAACGTAAATAATCGGTCCATCGGCACGTTTCCATCTAGATTCGAAACCGATAATTCTACCATTCAATTCAACTTCACGTTTGAATGTTAATCTTGATTCCGGATCAACATAAACTTGATTTGCTTGCATAGCTAAAAGTTTTTCCAGACTGTCTATGCCGAATATTTTCAATAAAGTTGGATTAGCCATTAAGATTTTTCCGTCCGGCGTTGTACGATACAATCCTATTGTTGCGTTCTCATATAATCCACGGAAACGAAGTTCACTTTCTTTAAGCGCTTCCTCAGCTAGCTTTCTTTCAGTAATGTCTTGCTTGATTGCTACGTAGTAAGTTATTTCTCCCGAAGAGGATTTCACCGGCGTGATTGTCATTTCCTCGGTATAGTCATTGCCATCTTTTCTTTTGTTAATTAGTTCGCCGCGCCACGTTTCGCCTAGTGAAATCTTATGCCACATATATTCGTAGTATTCACTTGTCTGGCGGCCGCTTTTTAAGAAACTAGTTTTTTTGCCGAGGACTTCTTTAAGGGAATAGCCGGTTAGTTTTGTAAATGCACTATTAGCCCAAAGCACCAAGCCGTCTTTGTCGGTAATAACAATTCCGTTAGCGGCAGCTTCTAGTGCATTGCTTTGTAAGTTTAATTGATCCTCAACAGATTTTTGTTCGGTTACGTCTGTTATGAAACCTTCTAGGGCAACTAATTCGTCATTTGTATCGTTGAATATTCCAATTCCTTGTTCCCAGACCCATTTTTCGTAACCGCTCGCAGTTTTAATTCTATAAATAAGCTGATAAGATTTCTTTTCTTCAATTGCTTTCTGTACTTGTTCAAAAATTTTCTTCCTATCATCTTGATTAATGAGATTGTAGTAAGAAATATCTTTGTCGTTGATTAATTGTTCGGGTCTGTAACCGGTTATTACTAAAGACTGATCGCTCACAAAATTCATAGACCAAATCGAATTAGCTTTGAATCTGTATACTAATCCGGGTAGATTGTTAATAAGTGTATTAAGCTGCCGCTGACTTTCTTGCAGTGCTTCTTCTGCCTTAGTTGCTTTACGAGAACCAATCGCAAGACTATTTTTTGCTTCTTCTATCTTTCTTAAGTATTGTCCTTGCTGGTTTTCATATCTAAAGAAAACAAAAATTGCAACCAACGTTAATAGTATTGAAGAAACAACAAGACCTAGTTGAGCGTAACGAAATGTTTGAGATTGCTTGTCGATCAACTTTTTTAGCTCCACCTCAATAACTTCGTTTTGATTCGAAATTCGTGAGTAGGTTGTATTCCACAAAGTAAGTACAGAGTCCGTCGGTGCAGTTTTTCCATTCAAAACTGCTCCAAATTGCGCTCGATATTCGCTAATTAGCTCTTGCTGTCTCTGTACGCTAATCTTGAATGAGCGATCATCTAACGGAAGAATTGATATGAAAAACGATTTGTTTTCTTCTGAAAGTGAGTTTGATAATAACTCGGCTTGACTAATTTCATCCCAAGCTTCTCTTTTTGAGATTTCTGTTGAAGAATTTAAAGTAAAAAGAGCAGCTGTTCTTGCCTTCGAGAGGTGCGTCTCAATTTTTATTGCCGAATTAAAGACTTCTGTATAAAGATAATTGATTCTGTTTTGAATGAAAATATTGGCAACTACAGTCGTCAATATCATTAACGTAGCAACAGCTGCAATTGAATACACAATTCTTCTTGAAGACGATATTTTGTTTAGATGACTCACTTTAGCAAATTAAACTCAGCGCCCTATTTAGCGATATAGTATTTTATAACCCCAAGCATCTAGCGAGGTTGAATAACTTTTGTCTAATCTAATCTTTTTATCGGTGCAAAAATCCTTATATGTTCCGGCAATTACTTTGTCTTCCAATTTTATTTCTACCGGAGTTGCTGAAATATTAAAGAAAGCTAAAATTTTCTTTCCATCCTTCTGACGAACAAATGAGAAAACGGATCCATTGTTTGTTTCAACTTTTTGTAGCTCACCGCCTAAGGTTCCACTCCACAACGCTTTGTTGTTTTTCTTCAGATCGAATAAACGTGTATAGAGTTCGCGCATTTGATCTTTCTTCCAATCAATTGGGTCCCTTTCAAAAAAGAGTAGGCGTTTATCCAAACCGGCTTCTTGTCCCGAATATACAAGCGGCATTCCGGGTACAATGGTGGTAAGTATGGCAAACATCTTCCTCGCATCGCCAAATCTTTCTTTGTCGGTTCCATTCCAGCTGTTTTCATCATGGTTAGAAGTGAATGTCATTCGGTAAGCATCATTCGGATACTCTGTTTTTTCCTTTTCAAAATGATCGTAAAAATCTTTAGCTGTTTTCTCTTTTTTACCAACACCAACAAACAAATCTTTAAGCTGCCAGCTGTATGTCATATCAAACGCTTGATGCAGTTCCGGTTCCGTAGCTTCGGCTAGCATAAATAATTTTTTCTTTGTCTCTAACTGCGGAAGTACCCAAGTCCAGAATTCTGTCGGAACCATTGCCGCAACATCGCAGCGAAAGCCATCTATATTACACTCATCAACCCAATATTTCATTGCATCACGCATCGCGTTCCATAATTCTTTGTTCTCATAGTTCAAATCAACAACATCTGTCCAATCGAAAGGAGAAATAAATTTCCCATCTTTATCTTTATTAAAGAATTCGGGATTTGTTTTCATCCAAACATTATCCCAAGAAGTATGGTTTGCGACCCAATCAATAATCACATGCATACCAAGCTTATGCGCTTTCTTAACAACAGATTTAAAATCTGTAAGAGTGCCAAACTCCGGATTTAATGCTTTGTAATCCTTTACGGAATAGTAACTACCCAGCGTACCCTTTCTATTTACCTGGCCTATTGGATTTACCGGCATAAACCAAAGAATACCAACATTCATTTTTTTTAGTTTTGGTAAATGTGAAGCGAAAGCTTTGAGCGTTCCTTCTTTGGTATATTGTCGAAGATTCACTTCATAAATTGAAGCATTTTTTGCCCATTCGGGATGTTTTTTTTCGGTCTGGGCTAAATTTGTTGAAAGCAACAAGGCAAAAACAAGCAAAACTATGAGCATAGAGGGGCTAGAAAATCCACTTCTGTTGGGTTGGTAGTACATATTTTTCTCCCTAAGATTCATCCACTATTTAAATTACAGAAAAATAACCGCGTTATAAAATCAAATTTTGGTATTTTGAAGTAGTGCTTATTAATAATTTAGCGATATGAAACGGCTTCTCACAGACCCAACTGTAAAATTTTTTGTCTCTGTATTAGGACTGTTCGCGATATTTATTTTTTTAAAAGAACTGCAGCACATATTTATACCGCTCGTTATAGCATACTTCATGTTTTTCTTTTTTGAACCACTCAACACTTACTTTGAACGACACAAGATTCCAATCGGAATAATAATTTTTATTGATATTGTCCTAACTGCGTCATTGCTCTATGGAGTTTCGCGCGTAATAATTGATTCACTCGTTCAGTTTGGCGAACAGCTTCCTCTTTATGAACAAAAGCTGAACCGCATCATTAGTGATGCAGCAAAATCTGTTGGATTAAAGGACTACTCACTTACACATTTCAATATTCAGCGTGTTTTGAAGAAACTGGATTATTCCAGCTTAGCAACTGGTGTGTTTGAATCAACCTTATCTGTTGTAACCAGTGTTTTGCTGGTTCTTTTCTTTTTCATATTTATCTCAAGCGGACATGAGAAAACGTTGCAAGCAATTCGTGCCCGGTTTGTTGAAAAGGAAATCAAGCATTCGCTAAAAAAAATGAAAAGAGAGCACAAAAACGTGCCGATTGATGAGGAACATACTTCGCATGAGGAGGAAACTTTCGAGACAATTACACATCAACGTGAAGAAACATTACAAAGAACATTTAGAGATATAACCGAGCAAGTACAGAAGTACATTATTACGAAATTTTTGATCAGCCTTTCGGTTGGTTTAATTATGGGCTTCATCCTTTGGGCGTTCGATGTTGAGTTTTTCATAATTTGGGCAGCCTTTGCAATTATTTTAAACTTCATTCCTAACATTGGCTCGGTAATCTCTGTTATCATGCCCGCATTGATGACGCTTGTTCAATATGAATCGTTTGGATATGCACTTCTTGTTACTGTTGTTCTTATTATCGTTCAGAACATAATTGGAAATATTATTGAGCCGAAAATATTTGGAGACCGGCTTGGTCTAAATCCATTAGTAATTCTTCTTTCCTTACTGCTATGGGGCTATTTATGGGGAATCGTCGGAATGTTCATTTCTGTTCCGTTAACCGCAGTTCTAAAGATTATCATTTCAAATTCGAAAAGCCGCAATATGCGGTTTATTACCAGTCTGATGAGTAGTTAATTCCGCTTCTCGAAGGTAGACTTCCCCGTAGTTACCGCCTGCTTACTTCTCTGGATAAATTCATTATATTTGTCCCAGTTATAATTGTTAATTGTTAAATAAATAAGTAAGTAGAAGAACAGCAGATGGTTTATGTTGGGCAGTTGATCCGCGTAATGCGGGTAGGAAAGTCCGAACACCACAGAGCATGGTGCCGGGTAACACCCGGGGCCTCTTTGTTGAGACACGGAAAGTGCCACAGAAAAAATACCGCCCCGATTTAGTTCGGGGTAAGGGTGAAATGGCGAGGTAAGAGCTCACCGCTTCGATGGTAACATCGAGGGTCTCGTAAGAGATCCCGCAGAAATGCGGGACAGGGCAAACCCCACCTGGTGCAAGGTCAAGCAGAAGGTTTTCCCGATTTTACTTGTCGAAAGACAAATATACCGGGAGAAAAGTTGCTCGCTTTAAATCCTTCGGGTAGACCGCAAGATTACAGCAGTAATGCTGTGGCTAGATAAATAATTGCCGTCCCGCCAAAAGCGGGATTACAGAATTCGGCTTATAGACATAAGCCATCTCTTGATTTTCTGCTTCCAAGGACGTTATGCAAACTAAACGTTGGAAGCTAAAAGATCCGGCGGATGAAAAATCCGTGCTGGCTCTTGCTGATAGTCTAAATGTATCGAATGTTCTCGCATCTCTATTAATACACCGCGGCGTTACAAACTTCTTCGAAGCTAAAAATTATTTTCGCCCTTCGCTGGAAACTTTGCACGATCCTTTCTTAATGGATGGAATGCAGGAAGCCACTCAGCGCGTTATTAATGCTTTAACCGGCAACCAAAAAATTTGTGTTTACGGCGATTACGACGTAGACGGCACTTGCTCTGCAGCATTAATGTATCTCTTCTTGAAAGATCTCGGCGCTAATGTTGAAACATACATTCCAAATCGATTAACCGAAGGTTATGGAATGTCGAATCAAAGTATCGATATTCTTAAAGAGCGTGGTGTTAATCTTATAATTTCCGTTGATTGCGGAATAACTGCTGTTGATGAAATTGAACATGCCAATCAGCATGGGATAGAAACCATTGTATGCGATCACCATCAATCGAAGGAAGTATTGCCGAAAGCTTACGCCATTCTCGATCCGATTAAACCGGGTTGTAATTATCCTTTCAAACATCTTTCCGGTGCCGGTGTTGCTTTCAAATTAGCATGTGCAGTTGCAGAGCGAATTGGTAAAAAGGAATTGCCTCTTAAGTATCTTGATCTTGTTTCGCTTGCCGGTGCGGCTGATATTGTTCCACTTGTTGATGAAAACAGAGTTCTTGTTCGCGAAGGCCTGGATCTAATTAATTCAAATCCCCGGCCCGGAATTGCAGCGCTAATTCGCTCTGCAAGAATGGAGCCGGGAAATCTTACTGCGGGTCAAGTTGTATTCACAATTGCGCCTAGAGTAAATGCTGTAGGCAGATTGGGTGATGCAAACCGCGCTGTTGATCTGTTCACAACGGAAGATCATAAAAAAGCCATTGAATTTGCACGCGTTCTTGAAGACGAAAATATTGAACGACGCAAGATTGACGAGATGACTTTTTCTCACGCAATGACTTTGCTTGAAGAAACTGTTGATCTTGATAATGAAATGGCCATTGTTCTTCATTACGAAGATTGGCATCCGGGAGTAATTGGAATTGTTGCTTCCAGAATGGTTGAGAAATTTCATAGACCAACAATAATGCTTACAACTATTGATGGTGTAGCTAAAGGTTCTGCGCGCAGCATTCCCGGTTTTAATATTTATGAAGCACTTCAGAATTGCGAGGATCTTCTTGTTCAATTTGGCGGACATGAAGCCGCTGCGGGTCTAGCCATAGAAGTGGCCAAGCTTGATGAGTTCAAAGCTAAGTTCAACACGGTACTTAAAAACTGTATGACAGAAGAACATGTTATTCAAGAAATTAAAATTGATGCGAAGATTAGTCTTTCGGAAATCTCTCCAAAATTTATTCGCATACTGGATCAGTTCGCTCCGTTTGGCCCCGGTAATATGCGTCCAACTTTCTTGAGTGAAAATGTTTCTTTCGCATCAACACCTAAAATAGTCGGCACAAATCATATCGTTACAACATTTAAACAGAATGGGCACGATAAAGTTTTTGACGCAATCGGGTTCAATCTTGGTTCATTTATAAAACAGATTGATAAAGAAAAGAATTTGGTGGATATTGTTTATACAATAGAATCAATACAGAAAGACGGGAAGCCATATCCTCAAATCCGTCTTAGAGATATGAACATAAAAGAAAAGAATAACGGAAATATTTAGAGGTGTAGAATGTCGGGGCACTCCAAGTGGGCAACAATTAGAAGAAAGAAAGCGGTGATTGATGCAAAACGAGGAAAGACTTTTACAAGACTGATTAAAGAGTTGATGATAGCTACAATACAAGGGGGAAGCGATCCGGATGGAAATCCGAGATTGCGCTTAGCAATTGATAATGCAAAATCTGCAAATATGCCCGCCGACAATATTGAACGCGCAATTAAAAAAGCTGCCGGCGAACTTGAGGGTCAGCAAATTACAGAAATGATGTACGAAGGTTACGGACCGGGCGGAGCGGCTATAGTTATTGAAGCAGCAACTGATAATAAGAATAGAACTGTTCAAGAAGTGCGTCATTGGTTTTCCAAAATTGGGGGCAACATGGCCGAAAGCAATGCCGTTGTTTGGATGTTTGAACACAAAGGAATAATCACGGTAAAACGGGAAGGCAAAACTGAAGATGAAATGATGGAAATTCTTCTTGATGCCGGTGCCGATGATTTTGTTACAGAGGAAGAGGTTTTTGAAATACGCACAACACTGGAAGATTTTGAAAATGTTCGCCGTGCATTGATCGATAAAAACCTGAATGTTGAAAATGCATCGCTGCAGTGGATTCCTAAAATGCATACTCAAGTTGGAAAAGAAGATATTGAAAAATTTGAAAAACTTATAGATGCACTTGAAGACATAGATGATGTTCAAAATGTTTACACAAATGCAGAGTTCACAGATTGATTTTATGTATATATAGTCAGACCGAGAGGAGTCGAGGTCAATTGGTGAGAGAATGAGAATAATTGGAATTGATCCCGGTACATTATTTACCGGCTACGGAATAATTGATTTTGAAAAAAACGAGTTAACGTATGTCGCATCTGGTGTAATTAAAATTCCGGCTACAAAAGAACAAGCTCCGCGCTTAAAAAAAATCTACGAAGAAATAAATCTCGCCATAAAAAAATATAAGCCGGAAGAATTTGCGCTGGAAACTGCATTCTATGGTAAGAATGCTCAATCAGCATTAAAGATTGGCTACGCGCGCGGAGTATCAATGCTCGTCGCCATTCACAACGATTTACCGGTTAAAGAATACGCGCCGCGAGAAATTAAGAAAGCTGTTGTAGGCAATGGTGCTGCGTCGAAAGAACAAGTGCAGTATATGATGAAGAAACTTCTATTGCTGAAGAAACCTAAAATGAAGCTGGATGAAACGGATGCTCTCGCTGTAGCTGTTTGCCACGCATTCAAAGTTGCAACGCCAATCAAAAAGAGCAAGAACTGGAAAGAGTTTATAGCAGCAAATCCGGATAGAGTAATTTTTTAATGTTGAGTCCAGTCTTTCGGGACGAAACATCTCTAGCATGTAATGGGTAGAGATTCCTCTTCCCGATAAATCGGGAATCAGAATGACTAGACAAAAGAGTAAAATTTTTTCCCTTGGAATTAAAGTCCGAATAATGTTGTTTTGAATCGGCAATAACTTACATTCTACCACAAAAGCGCGGGGACATCATGCGTAAATTCAAATTGGCTACACTGCTTCTAACTATTAGTTTATTAACTAACATTTCTTTTGCACAAACATGTGACTCAACTTGTTGTGAACAACCACAAAATCAAATTCAGTTTCATTTAGTCAATGATTATTCCGTTTCCTATCTTAAAATGCTAACGCCAACTTCCGGATTAAGGGTTAAAGTTGATATCGGTTTATCTGGGAACTCAAGTAATTCCAAATCAACGACTACTTCTACATCAAACAGCAATGTCGTTGAAAAAAGAATTAATGATTATGAGGACAAGAATAATAATCAAAGCGTTAGTTTGATTTTAAATCACCAATGGTTTTTGAATGTTTCAAAAGGGCTTAACGTATATGTTGGCGTTGGACCTCAAATCACATATTCTAATGACTATAATAATGGTAATGGCGGTGCATATTGGGTCTGGACAAGAGAAGGGGATGGTTCTTCGGAAAGCAGCAGCAAAAACGAATACAATATCAACAGTATAGGAGTTGGGATTCAAGCAATTCTTGGTTTAGATTGCAAAGTAACAGAACGGTTGTCAATTTTATCTGAATTCAATTTGTCCGGTTTATATTATTGGGATAAAGCTTCACAAACAACATTTGAGTCCTATTCCGGTGAGACACGGAAAACATTTAATTCTGGTAATTCATGGAAATATAACCTTAGCAACATTAAGATAGGTATTGCTTACAGTTTCTAAAATCTTGCCTTTAGCAGCCGCAAACTTTAGTTTTCAACCAAAGATTTGCAAACATAAGCTTGCGGCTCTTATCTAACTACTCAACACTAACTACTAAGTACTAAAAATGATCGGCTACATAAGCGGAAAAATAATATCAAAGAAACCAACCAAAATTTTAGTTGATGTTGGCGGTGTTGGTTACCTAATTAACATTTCCATAAGCACTTTTGAAAAAATTGCCGACAAAGAAGAAGTTGCGCTCTATACACACTTGAGTGTAAAGGAAGACGCTCTCGATCTTTTTGGGTTCTATACACTTTCCGAAAAGGAAATGTTTGAACTGCTTATAAGCGTTAACGGAATTGGTCCAAAATCCGCGCAAGGAATTTTGTCCGGAATTCAAATAGTTGATTTAAAGGAAGCGATAAAAACCAACAATATTGCCCGACTAATTTCTATTCCCGGAATCGGTAGAAAAACCGCAGAGCGATTGATGATTGAACTCCGAGATAAAGTTGAATCGCTGGGTGATTCGGGTGAGTTTGGTTCGGTTAGTCTTTCAAACGTTCGGGGCGATGCTATAACGGCGCTTGTTAATCTTGGTTATAATCAAAAAGTTGCCGAACGCGTGGTTAGATCAATAACAGAGCGCAATCCAAGTGCTACAATAGAAGATTTAATAAAGGAAGCTTTGGCGAGTTTGAATAACTGAGACGATGTATAATTGAACGCAGATGACACAGATTAAACGGATTTACGCAGATCAATTTAATCCGCGACTATCTGCCCAATCCGTGTTATCCGCGTTCCATTTCTTTAAAAGTTGATTTTCTGATCGTCGTCTAAATTTTTACCATAATGTTTTTTGTAAATCTGTAAATACTTCTTGTGTAATTCCGACGAAACAACTTTTCCGTTTACCTTCATTTCAGTTTTAGAAAGAAAGAATTTATCAAGATCATCTTCATCGTCAATAAGCTTATCGTTTATAAGTTCATCTTTTACGTCGCCTAAATACTCTTTCAGAATTTTCATTTCAGCTTTTAGCTTACTCATATTAACTTTCAAATCTTCCATACTCTTTTTAAACTCTTTACTGTTAACAGAGTTCTTGATTTCTTCAGCCAATTTCTTGCTGTCGAAATGTTTCATCTCTTTCTTAAACTCTTTCATACCAGCTTCAAATTCTTTTTTCCATTCTTTCATAGACGCCTTGAATTCTTCTTTGTCGAATTCATTATCGAAGTTATCTTCGCCGTCAATGTGAATAGGAGGAAATGGAGGAATGTGAACCGGTGGAATATGTACCGGAGGAACTTTTATTGGATGTTTTGCGAAATGTTCTTTTAAATTGGCTTTTACTTCTGCCATAATTTCATGCATCTTTTCAGAATCAAAATTTGGCAATGAAATATCATCCGGAAAATCAAGGTCGAAATCAGAATCGTTGTTATAGCTGTAAAGATGTTTCAAGGAATTATCCAGCTTACCAACTTTCTTGCGAAGCTCTGAAAGTTTTTCTCTATGAGCTTTCATTTCTTCTCTGAACTTTTTCATTCCAACGCGATATTCCTTCATGCCAGCATCATATTCGTTTATATGACTTGTAATTTTGTTTTCATACTTATCAAAATCTTTAGCATCAACTTCCTCTCCGTCAATGTAAAGTTTTTCAAGTCTGCCATTATTTAGCTTTGCTTTGAATCGTTTCTCTTTGCCATTAACATCTTCGGAAAACTTAAAAGTATGTTTCCCCTTTTTAATAGAAGTTGTATCCGGGCTTTCTGCTTTAGCCGAAACAGTAATTTCGTTTCCTGTTAACCCGTAGAAATCTATTATGGATGCTTTGTTAACTCCGGCAGTGTTGGAAGAAGCTGGCTTTGATGAGAAAACCAATGCAGCCGCTACAATTGCAAATACCAACATGAACGCGGCGAATCTTCCCCCGTACGAGAACTTACTTTTTTCTCCGTTCATTCTTTTTATTCTCCTTAATAATTGATTGACTTTTCCGCTTGCAGCTAAAGCAAGTTCGGGATTGTTGTGCTGAATCTGGAGCAGATTGTATAGAGCTTTGGAATAAGCGAAAGAATCGCCGCAGACGCTGACGGTTATATCGTCGCAGCAATTTTCCCGTTCTTCCCTTATCTGGTTGGATATCCACCACACCGCCGGGTGATAGAAGAATATTGTTTCAACCAAAGTTTGTATTAGGTTTATTACAAAATCATATCTTTTTATGTGAGCAAATTCGTGTGCTATCAGCGCCTCAACTTGCGTGTAAGGCAAACCGTTTATCATTCCAATTGGAAGAAGAATTATTGGTTTGATGTAGCCAATGGCGAGCGGAACCTTAACATTTATGGATTCAAAAACAGAAACAAACTTTTTGATGCCAAGTTTTTTGCCAATCTCTCTGGATCGATAGAGCCATTCAATATCAAGTTCATTTAAGCCGCGGGTCCTAATCTTTTGAACATATAAAACGCTGCCAATAAATCTTAAGGAAAAGAAAAATAGCCCGCTTAACCAGAGCATAACAAAAAATGGTAGGTTCTGGTTAAAGTAAGTATTGATAGAATCCCAAATAGTAGTTTCGGGTGCTGAGTATGAAAGAGGATTTACAAAAAACCTACTATTGAAGGTTACATTGCCAGCATTGCTTGCCGATGTTGCGATTGAATTGCTGAGTGATTGATATTCAATCGAAAATGTAACTATACAAACCACAACAAATAGAAAGATAGCGCCGACAGACAATGTGTATCTAGCGCGCGCACTTTTTTTGCCGCTTAAAAACAAAATCAAACCAAGCGCAAAAGCTATAACAGCTCCTTGCCAGAATGAATGAAAAATCATTCTGCCTAGCGCGCTAACTAATTCTTCCGGTAAGTATTGATAAAGAAAGTTCATTTCTTTCCCTTTTCAATTTCTGTTAAATAAGCTCGTATTTGTTCAAGCTCTTCTTTCGATGTTTGCGAATTTCCGATTGCCTGCATTACAAGTTTTGCTGCCGATCCGCTGAAAGCTGACTCGAGAAGTTTATCAACTAAAGCTTTTTGTATATCGCCTTCTTCAATAGCCGCAGAATAAACGTGGCTTCTTTCTTCTTCGTTTCGTACAACGAGTTCTTTTTCGTACATAATTTGAAGAAGTTTAAGTGTTGTGGTGTAGCCGGTCTCTTTTTTCTCGTTCAGCTTTTCGTTTACAGCTTTAACCGTTGCCGGACCGGATTGCCAGAGTATTTGGAGAATCTCCAATTCGGAATCAGTAGGCTTCAGTAGTGTTTTCTTAGACATTATAAGTTCCATTTCATTTTCAATTCTTGAGACGAACGTGTTATACGAAAAGTTTCGTAGTAAGGGAGAAAAATTTTTCTCTATTTGGATTTTGTCGGATTTTGAGCTTTTTGTGAGGTTTTGCTTGAATGATAACTTGCTAAGATAGATGAACATGTTAAATATCATTTGCTTATTTTCGGCTAGGCTAAAATGAAACCACTTTTCAAAAACATACAACAAATAGTTATCCGGCTTTTTCCGAATCAACAAGGAACACAAACATGAAAAAACTTTCTACTTTTTTAATGATTGCTTTTCTCTTTTCTACAAGCAGTTTTGTATTGGCACAAAATTTCAAAGTTAGCGGCACTGTTAGCGATGCATCTAACGGCGAAAAATTAATTGGTGCTACGGTTATGATAAAAGATCTAAACGCGGGTGCAAATACAGATATTAATGGTAACTATGTAATTGAGAATGTAAAAGAGGGCGTTTACGAAATCTCGGTTTCATATATTGGATACGCACCCAAAACAAGAAATATAGATATTGATAAAAATCTAAAAATAGATTTTCAGTTAGACCCAAGTTCTGTTTTGTTAAATGAAACTGTTGTGAAAAGCACCAAAGCAGTACTAAGAGAAACTCCGGTTGCGTTTTCGGATGTAAAGGGGGCTGACTTAGAATTCAAACTTGCTTCAAGAGATATACCTCAAGAGTTATCAACTACACCAAGCGTTTACTCGTCAGCTTCCGGCGGCGGTGCCGGCGATGCAACACTTTACGTTCGTGGCTTCTCGCAAAGAAACGTTGCTGTAATGGTTAACGGTGTTCCAGTAAATGATATGGAAAACAAATGGGTTTACTGGTCAAACTGGGCTGGTCTTGGTGATGTCCTTGAAGATTCACAAATTCAAAGAGGAATAGGTGCTTCACCATATTCTACCAATGCTGTTGGCGGCGTTTTGAATATGACCACTAAAGGAGTTGGCAGTAGCGAAGAGTTTGCTAGAATTAAGACAGAATATGGCTCAAACAACCTCATAAAGGGAAGCCTTTCTTTCCACACAAAAATTTCTCAAAATTTTGCAGTAACAGCTCTCTTTTCCAGAAAAAATTGGGATGGCTATGCTGTAGGAACATACGACAAAGAATTTTCATATTTCTTCGCAGTAGGCGGTGTCTTTGGAGATCATTCAATAGAATTACGTGGTGTTGGTTCACCACAAGAACATGGACAAAGACCTTTTAGCTACGCAAGATTGACGGCAGCGGATTGGGAAAAGTATGGAAGAGATTTCAATTATGCGATGGGCAGATTGCAAGGCGGCTGGATAAATGAGGCGGTCAACAAATTTCACAAACCACAATTTAATATAGACTGGAATTGGCAGATTAGTAAGAAGTCGGTTCTATCCACAGTTGTTTATCACTCAATAGGTAGAGGTTATGGTTCAGGCACATTAGGACCATTCGCCCCAGCAATTACAAAAGCACAAGATGAAAAATACCAGAACTATAGAGATTATGATAAAGTTTGGAGTATCAACTCAAAACAAGTAGATATTAAGTATGATCCGACATTACACCGCTCAATTTCTACAATATTAAGAAACTCAGTTAACAATCATGATTGGACTGGATTGCTTTCAACTTATAAAACCGAAATATCACCAGAATTTATTTTGAACTTCGGTATTGATGGACGTTATTACGTTGGTAAACACTATCAAGAAATCCGTGATTTAATTGGCGGTGATTACTATGTTGATTTTAAAGATGTTAATTATAGCACTGGAAAGGTTGTTAAGGTCGGTGGAAAGGTTAATTATTACAATGATTTTTATGTTCGTCAATATGGCGGCTTTGGACAGTTGGAATATAAAGCCGGCAACTTTACAACTTTTGTAAACCTATCAGCTTCTTCTCAAGGTGCGAAGAGATTGGATTATTTCATTTACAAAAATTCTGATCCAATGAGAGAAACTGAATGGCAAAATTTCTTTGGTTATACAGCAAAGACCGGAATGAACTATAATCTAGATTCTTATAACCAAGTATTCTTTAATATTGGTTATTTTTCTTCTGCTCCAATGGTTAACAATATTTTTGCTAACAACACAAATTTAGTATCAAATAATGCCAGAAACGAAAAAGTGCTTGGCCTTGAGTTAGGTTATGCTTTATCGACCAAAGACGTTATGTTTAGAGCAAATGGATTCTACACAAAATGGAAAGATAGAGCAATAACGATTTCTTATTCAGATAGAGATCCAGATACAGACGAATTAGTAACAAAATATGCAAACATTTCCGGTTCGGAACAACTTCACTCCGGAGTTGAATTTGAAGGCGTATATAGAATAATGAAAGGGTTGGAATTGAAAGGCGCAGCTTCATACGTAGTTGGTAAATTCCAAAACGATGTTGAGGCATTAATTTCACCGGAAAACAATCCAACTGCGATCAAAAAAGTTAATTTGTATGTAAAAGATTTGTATGTAAGCGAATTTCCGCAGCAGCAAGCAAATGTTCAAATAAATTACAGACTAAACTTACTCCGCGGTTTAAACATGTTCATTAATCCCGTTTATAAATTTGAAGGAAAGAATTTTGCAAGCTTCAATCCGGATGCAAGAACAAATATGAACGACCGTACTCAATCTTGGGAGTTGCCAACCGTAAATCTTGTAGATTTACATATTGGCTTTACTTACTATTTCTCGGATTTCTTTGTAAAGAAAGCAAACTTATACTTCCACGTTTTTAATTTGGTTAATAATAAAGACTACATTTTAGATGCACTAGACGGAACATCGCATGTATTTTCAACGGCTAAGTTTTTCTATGGAAGAGAAAGATGGTATAATGTTCAGTTTGCATTCACTTTCTAAACTATTAATGAGAGTGCTTATGTGCTCGCATAGAAATTTATTAAAAATTAACACAGAGTAACAGCATCTAAATAAGCAATTGTATACTTTTGAATTAAATGAGAATTATTAATTAATAAAAAGAGGTTGACATGAAAAAATCTTTACTAGTTCTTTTTTTGTTTTTAGCTGTAGGTGCAAATTTTGCACAAACAATATTTGTTGAAGACTTTAACTACAATCCGGGAGATTTATTAACTGCTAAAGGTTGGACGCTCAGCTCAGGCACAACAAATCAAATAGCAACAACATCACCAGGTTTAACATTTACAGGATATCCTTCTGTGGCAGGAAATGCTATTACATTAACAAAAACTGGCGAAGACGTTTATAATACATTCCCTGCGGTTTCTTCGGGTAGCATTTATTTAGCTTTCTTGATGAATGTTCAATCCGCGCAGACAGGTGATTATTTTATAGCACTTTCGCCTCAGTATTTTGTTAACTCTTCGGGTGTACAATCTTCAGGCCAAACAAATTATTATGCAAGAACTCACCTTAGGTCAAATGGAACTGGTTTTTCCATCGGAATTAGCAAATCCAGTGAGTTAAGTGGCGGTTATGTTTATGGCAATACGGTGCTTTCGTATAATACAACATATGTGGTGGTAATTAAACATACTTTTAATGCTTCCACAACAGATGACGATGCAGAGAGCATTTATGTGTTTGGAACAGCAATACCTACCACCGAACCTACTACACCAGAAGTTGGCCCTCATATTTATTCGGCAAAAACGGACCCGGTTGATTTATATCATATAACCTTACGTCAAGGAACTACATCAGCATCTGCTTCTATGATTTTAGATGGTGTACGTATTGCCTCTTCATGGACATCTTTGTTTACAACAACGGATGTTGTTGTAAACACTATTCCCTCTAAATATGCATTGAATCAGAATTATCCTAATCCATTCAATCCAAGCACAATTATCAATTATCAATTACCGGAAGCAGGACAAGTTACATTAAAGGTTTACGATGTTTTGGGTAATGAAGTATCAACATTGGTTAATGAATTTAAGCAAGCCGGTGTTTACAATGCTAAATTCTCTAACTCACAATTATCATCCGGAATTTATTTCTACAAACTCCAAGTTGGTAATTTTGTTTCAGTTAAAAAGATGATGTTGGCTAAGTAATAAAACCAAATTAGTAAGAGAAAAAAGCCGGGTTAAGCCCGGCTTTTCTTTTTCCCGCCTAAGTACTTTCTTAAAACAATTTTTTACATTTTAGCAAAACCTTTTCTGCACACTCCGAGTCCAAACGCATAGAGATTGGCAAAAAATGAATAACACAGACTACCAGCTCATATTAAATGCTCAAAAAGGCGATAAACAAGCCTTCGAGAAATTGGTGTACAAGTATGATCGCCATGTGCTGGGTATTGCCCGTTCTTATAAAAATAGTGAAGACGATGCAAAGGACATTTATCAAGAAGTTTTTATGCGCGTTTACCGGGGACTGGATAGCTTTCAATTCAAGAGTGAATTTTCAACATGGCTGTTCAGAATTACAACAAACGTGTGTTTAACTCATAAATCCAGAAAACGAGATTATGAATCAATTGATAAAGAAATTATGAGCGAAGATGAAAACGGAAAAACATTAGCGGAAATGATACCCGGCGATGATAATGTTGAAAGAACAGCCGTAAACAAAGACTTGCTCGGTTATATACGCTCGGCTATGGAATTGCTGCCAAATAAACAGAAGATGGTTTTTTCTCTAAGGTACTTGGAAGATTATAAGATCAAAGAAATTGCAGAAATAATGCAGTGTACGGAAGGCGCGGTAAAAAGTTATTTGTTTGCCGCTACTCATAAAATGAGAACAAAATTAAAAAACATTGCTTTGGAAAAATTATGAACTTAGAAAAATTTTCAGAAAGTGCGTACCTCTATCTGCTTGATGAAATGAACGCAGAAGAAAGGATCGAATTCGAAAATATTCTAATGCAAAATGATCAGTTGAAACAAGAATTTGATAGAATAAAAACAGATATAGCTTTGTTTGAAGAAGCCAAGCCGGCTGAGATTAGCGAAGCCGAACTAACGTTGCTTAGGAACAATCTTTTTCGCACGATTAGAATTCAAGAATCTCAAGATCATGCCGAATCCTTGAAAGACAAAATCAGAAGAATCTTTTTACACAATTACGGATTAGCGTTCGGCGGAATAGCAACGTTTGTATTTGGAATTGGAATTGGTTACATGTTGTTGTTTTCAAGAGCGGCAACAAATTCTCTAAAATTAGAAACACCGATTGAAGTAGCCCCATCGCAGAAAACGGAAATAATCGACGAAAGCCAAAAAGCTTTACCGGAAAGTGTGTCTAGCGAAGTTGAAAAAACGGCTGAAAACCAATCAACAATAGTAAGAGGAAGCTTTGACGATGCTTCTGTTAAGCAAGCTTTAATTGCTGCGTTGCTCGGGCAAAATAATCCGGGTGTTCGGATAAAAAGCATAAGCACACTTGCAGATCATGCGGAACGAGAAGCGTATAAGCCGGATGTTAAAATCAAAAACGCGCTCATCAAATCGATGAAGAAAGATTCAAATCCGGTTGTTAGAAGCGAGGCGCTGAATATTTTAAAAAAATACCCGTTTGATAATGAAATACGAGATGCGCTGCTGTATGTACTAGCTAATGACAAAAACCCCGGGCTGCGTGTTTCGGCCATAAATGCTTTAACCGATATAAAACTGCAAGGAATATTAATTGACGAAGTAGTAAAACAAGTACTAACTAAAAGAGTGGAAGCCGATAAAAATAAATTTGTAAAATATCGCGCTGCTTCTATTCTCAAGGAGGTTGAATAAAATGAAAGCTAAATATTTAATTATCGCACTAGTATTTTTATTAGTTGGCGTATCACAGTTAATGGCGGATGAATTTGAAGATGGAGTACGCACTTTTAAAATTAGCAAAGGTGGAACGCTTACGCTAGAATTGAATACCGGCTCAATTCACATTAAAACTTGGGATAAAGAAGAAGTAAAACTTGTTGCTTCCGGTGTCTCGGAGGAATCTTTGAAGTATTTAGAGATATCAACAAAAGGAAATGAGCTGGTGATTAAATTCTTGCACAACGCAGATGAAGATGATTTTCAAGCGATGGAGTTTACAGTTCCGTCGAAGTTAAATCTGAATCTCAAAACAATGTCCGGCGATGTTGAACTTGGCGCTGATATTGAAGGAAGTGTTAGAATAGATACGTACGGCGGCAACATCATTACAAAAAATATTGTAGGCTCGGCATCTCTCGAAACAAAAGGGGGAGACATAGTGCTGCGTGATGTTACCGGAAATTGCAGCGTTAATACATATGGCGGAGATATTCAAATAGGTGAGATTAAAGGAGGCAGTGGGACTGTTCAAACTAACGGCGGAGATGTTCACATTAAGAATGTAGCCAAGGGAATTACTGTTAGAACTTATGGCGGAGATATTAATATTGGAGATATAGGCGGTAATTCCGATTTGTCTACGCAAGGAGGCGATGTTACAACCGGCTATGTAAAAGGTAATTTGAAAATGGAAACTTATGGTGGCGATTTATGCATGAAGGGTGCTGATGGATCGGTGGTCGGCAAAACCAATGGGGGCGATATCGATCTTGGTAAAGTAGATGGTAGCGTTGATGTTAAAACTCTTTCCGGCTCAGTTGTAGTTGAATTAAATCCGGCGCCAAACAGCGAAAGCAAAATATCAACTAATTTTGGTGCTATTGAGCTAATTGTTCCACCAACAGCTAAAACTACAATTGAAGCAAGAATTCGTGTGCAAGGTTATTGGAAGGAAGATAAAGAAAATTACAGCATAGATTCCGACTATAAAGAAAAATCCATGAATTATGATGAAAAGAAGAAAAACATAATTGGTGTGTATGAATTAAACGGAGGCGGAAGTAAAATCTTAATTAAGAATGTGAACGATGATATTATGATAAGTAAAAATCGCAAAACTCCAAAAGAATAATCTGTTTAGTTATCCGGCTTTTCAAAGAGCCGGATAACTCTAATCCTTCAATCCAAGTATATCCAAAAGTCTATTGTGCGCTTCTTCGGGAAGTTCAACATTATATTTCTTGTAAAATTCTATTGTAGCTTCTACGGAATTAAAATAGTGTTTACAGTTATCACAATTTTCCATGTGTGCTTTGATTGAAACACATTTTTCGGAATCCAGACCCTCCCCTAGATTATCGCAAATGTGAACCATTACGTCTTTGCAAGTTGGTTTTATATCATTCATAAGCTAATACCTTATTTAATTCATTTCTCAAAAAAGATCTTGCACGGTGTAGTCTGGATTTTGTTGCTGCAACAGATAGCTCGGCAATCTTAGCTGTTTCTTCCGTGGATAAACCCTCAACGTCGCGCAATAAAAAAACAACTCTATATTCAGCCGGTAGCTTTTGAATGGCTGTATCAAGCATGTTCTTTAATTCATTGTTCTCGGTTACTTTTTCCGGAGTAATTTTCCAGTCGGCAATTTCCTTTTCATCAATCGAAGCATTCTCATCTTCAAAAGAAGAATATTCATGTTTGTTTTGCGAGCGAGCTAGCATCAAACAATGATTTGATACAACACGATAAAGCCATGTTGAGAGTTTGGATTGTCCGCTGAATTGACTTAAACTTTTCACCATGCTTAAAAAAGTTTCTTGCATTGTGTTTTCGGCTTTCTCTTTGTTGCGGCAAATCTTAAAAGAGAAGTTATAAACCGTCTGTTCGTAAAGTTTAACTAATTCACCGAGTGCTTTTCTATCGCCGCTCTGCGCTAATTCAATAAGTTTTTCTTCTTCCATAATTAGATGAGTTTTTCCGTATATAGATTCTCAAAATTATTTTCCGTCCAAGCTGCGCCACATATATAAGCTGGCAATAGAGCAGTAAGGATGCCAATTGTTCTTTTTTGCTACTTGTTCTACTTTCTTTTCAGTTGGCATTTTTTTCAACCGGTAATTTAACATAACTGCTTTGCGAATGCCAAGATCGCCGGTAGGAAGTATGTCCGGTCTCCCAAGCGTGAACATCAAAAACATATGGGAGCTCCAAATACCAATCCCTTTTACTTTGGTGAGTTCGGCAATTACTTCGGAGTCGGTTTTGCGGGAGAAGCCCGCTAATTCTACCTCCTTTGAAAGCACTTTTTGTGATAAATCTTTTACGTAACTTACCTTTGCGTTCGAAAGCCCCAAGCCGCGTAAAACTGTGTTTTCGGTGGCTAAAATTAAAACGGGTTCTGGCTGGTTTTTGAAATGATCCATGAACCGTTTTTGGATCGCATCGGCAGCTTTTGTAGAAAGTTGCTGCCCAATAATTGCTCCTAATAATAAATTGAAGTATTTGCGGTGAGAACGTAAATTGCGGATGCCATAGTTTTTAATTATGTCACTTAGTATTTTATCATGTTTGCAAAGGTGCTTTATTCCTTTTTCGAATTCTTTTTTATTCATTTAATATTTCCTCATTAATAGGCTGACAAATGGAAAATCAGTTAATGCTTTCGTTAAGCAAAAGTAAGTTACTCAAAAACGTAGATATTGCCGGTATGAACATACAAGGAATTAAGGGTAGACTTATAACAATTGGTGAGGGAGAAATTTTATTTCGCGAAGGTGATTATTCCGACCATATTTTCTTGGTTGTTAGCGGCGAAATAAATTTACTTAAGAAACGGCTTCTGGGTAAAACAAAGTCTTTCATCTTTACGGAAAATGATTTCTTTGGACAAGAAGAATTTTTTGAAGAGACTTCTAGAACATCTACAGCTGTTGCGCTTAGAGATTCTTATCTAATTTCATTAATGAAAGAAGAAGTAGATGAACTGATTAGGCAAGATCATCAAGTGATGCTGAATCTTCGCGAACCGATGTCGGAAATTGAAGAGGAAATGAATTTTAAAAAGCCAACAGCTTACGAACCCCGCACATCAGAGAAACCGGCAATGCCTACCTGGGCGGATCCTATTAAAGAAACTCCCAAAACAAATATTGAAACAAAGGCAGAAACAAAAGTTGAAGATCACTCCGGTACACATTTATTTTTCCAATCAATCTCGGATTCAAGCCGTTTCGAAGAAGAAAATCTTGTTCATCCTCTTGAAAAAGTTGAAGAATCGCCGGGTAGTTTTCCGGCAATCGATAACATGGAATTTGGATCAGATATTTTTAATGAAGATGGAATATTGAAAGCAGAATTCGAATTGCCAAGTGAACCGCATGAAGAAGTAAAACCGATTTTTGAAGAACCCAAGCATGTGACCGAAATTCCACATCCGGGTTTAAGCGCCAAGCCGGATGAAGATTTGAACGATGCTTTGTTTAATATGCTTAGCGGAAATTCACTTCCGGTTGAACAAGTACCTTTAAAGTACGAAGCACCGGAACCCCCGCAACCAAAAGTCGAAACTCCAAAAGTTGAGCCGACAAAAGATTTCGATAATCAATTCTTTGCTACAATGGGATTAGAATTGCCGAAAGAGGAAGATTATCATAAGCCAATCGAGCCAACATATCATATAGAATCGATGGCGCCAACTTCTGCAAAGGTTGAATTACCTCAAACCCCGCCCCCTTTTAAGCCGGTTCCGCAAGATTATGAAAGTGAAGATATTTTTGCACAAGCGGATGCGCAGATTAAAGCTCTTACCAAAGAAGAAGAACCAGCTGTTTCTAAGCAAGTACCAACAGTAGAATCCACGCCGATAAAAAGTTACACGCTCCCGGCAAACGATGATTCTAAAATGTCCAAAGATGAATTGGAAATGATTCTTCGGGCTGCTGAGATGGTAAATTCAACAATTAAAATAGACGAACTGCTTAGAAACATTGTAGATGTTGCAACGGAATTAACCGGTGCCGATAGAGGGACTCTCTACTTAGTTGATAAAGAAAAAAATGAATTGTGGTCTTTAGTTTTGATCGGGAATAATGTAAAAGAAATTAGACTAAGAATTGGTGAAGGTCTCGCTGGATACGTAGCCAAAAGCGGAGAAACACTTAACATAAAAGATGTGCAAAATGACCCGCGTTTCAATAAAGACTATGATAGATCTAGCGGATACGTTACTAGAAACATGATTTGTTTCCCTATAAAAAACAACACTGGATTAATCATTGGCGTTCTTCAATTGCTTAACAGCAAGAATGGTTCGTTCTCCGGACGCGATGAAGTGTTTCTGGCGGCGCTCTCAATCCACTCAGCAATTGCTTTGCAAAACGCAGAGCTAGTTGAAAAGCTGTTAACTGCTGAAAGAGTTCATTCGCTTGGCAAGATGGCTAATTTTTTAATTCAAGATATTAAGAAACCGGTTCTAGTCAGCAAACGCTATGCAGAACATCTTCTGCACAAACAATTGCCTCAAGATTCAATACAGATTGTGGAAATGCTGCTTGAGCAACTTGTTCAAGTAGCCGATCTGGTTCAAACTACCTCAAGTTATTCCGAGGGAAAAACAATTCTTCGAACAGTAAATGTTAGTCTTAACAACACACTTGCAGATTATGCTTCTCGTGTTGAAACTTTTGTTGTTTCGAGAAGTTGTCAAGTTTACAATGAGTTCGAAAAAGATATTACTATTAAAGTTGATATTAAAGAATTCTTCCAGTGCTATATGCACATAATTAAAAATGCTTGCGATGCTATGCCTGATGGCGGAAGCATTTATGTTTCAACAAAGAAAGACAATAAGAATGTGAAAATTCTTATTCGAGATAATGGTCTTGGCATTCCCGAAGGATTTACGGAAAAGATTTTTGAGCCATTTATGTCTTATGGTAAAAAAGAGGGAACCGGTTTAGGTTTAGCAATTACAAGAAAAATAGTTGAAGCACATAATGGTACTATAGAGGTTGAAAGTACAACCGGAAACGGTGCAACATTTATAGTAACGCTGCCTATAGCATCGCTATTTTAATCGTGCATAGGTAATGCCCGATGAACTACAATTTAATTACCATTCTTGGTCCAACAGCTGTAGGCAAAACACGGCTGGCGACTCTTCTTGCACAGAAGTTTAACGGAGAAATTATTTCCGCCGATTCGAGGCAAGTTTACCGTGGAATGGATATTGGCACCGGTAAAGATTTAAAGGATTATGAAGTTGATGGAAAAACAATCCCATATCATCTAATCGATGTGTTTGATCCAAAACAAGAGTATAACCTTTTTCTCTTCTACAAAATGTTTTTTGAAGCATATCATAAAATTGAGCTTAACAACAAAACACCTTTCTTGGCGGGCGGCACCGGACTTTTTTTACACTCGATTTTAAAAGATTATAAACTAGGCGAAGTTGAGTTCGATCAGAATCGTTATGATGAATTGAACGAATTAGAATATGATGAACTTGCGTATAGGCTCGTCGTGCTTCAACCCAAACAGCATAATACAACCGACCTTGTAACTAAAGACAGAGTTATACGTGCGTTAATGATTGTTGAAGAGAAGAATCTAAAATCCATTGAGTACAAAAGAGAAATAAACTCGTTGATAATAGGTGTCTCTTTGCCAAGGGATGTTGTAAGAAAAAGAATAACTCTCCGGCTTAAAGAAAGATTGCAAGGTGGAATGATTGAAGAAGTTGAGCGTTTGATTTCCGAAGGAGTTTCGTTTGAGAGATTACTGCAGCTCGGACTGGAATATAAATTTGTTGCTTTGTTTTTAAGGAAAGAACTTACACGGGATGAAATGTTCGAAAGATTGAACGTGGCCATACATCAATTTTCAAAAAGGCAGATGACTTGGTTTCGCAAAATGGAACGGGAAGGAATTAAAATTCATTGGATCGAGGGCGCAGACTATGAACAAGCGGAAAGAATAATAATTCAAAAGTATTTTAATGCAGACACTTCCAGCAGCGGTTAATAATTACCTTAGAAAGTTCGGACTTTCGAATTGGAAAGTTGAACTATCCTCGGAAAAACTATTCGATTATGTCGTAGTTATTCCGGCAATTCAAGAGAGCAGAAATATTCCCCATCTCCTTTCCTCGTTGCTAAAAAATGACGAAAGTATCTTTCACAAGGCTCTGTTCCTCTTTGTAGTTAATAATCTCGAGTCTTCATCTCAAGAGGTAAAAGAAGACAATCAAAAATTACTGCAGTTCCTAAGAAGTATTATCGCCCGAAATTCTCTCGATAAATTAGCCTTCGATGTTCTATCAAAGTATTTGAATGTTGGTGTGATTGATGCAGCATCGGCTGGTTTGGAAATGCCCGAGAAAGAAGGGGGCGTAGGCTTTGCTAGAAAAATAGGAATGGATTTAGCATTACAACATTTCGATTATTCTAAACCAACATCCAAGATTTTAGTATGCTTAGATGCAGACTGCGTTGTCTCTGAAAACTATTTGACCGAATTAGATAAAATCGGAAAACAAAAATATTCGGCCGGCTACTTTGAGTATGAACATCGTTTACCGGATGATGATGATGAAAAAACAGCAATCATAACGTACGAAATATTTCTCCGTTATTATGTTCAAGGACTCAAGTATGCAGCCTCTCCATATGGCTTCGATACTATCGGTTCCACTATGTTTTGCGATGCAGAATCATACATCAAGATTGGTGGAATGAATAAAAAGAAAGCGGCGGAAGATTTTTATTTTATGGAAAAATTGGCAAAGATCGCCGATATAAAAAAAATCTCTGCTGCTAAAGTATTTCCATCAGCACGTCGTTCGTGGCGGGTGCCTTTTGGAACCGGTCAAAGAATAAATCGCTTCTTTGCCGGAACACATGACGAGTATGTTCTTCATAATCCCAAATGTTTTGAGATTCTAAAAAAATGGCACGAAGTATTTTTTGATGAGAATATTCATGTTGCAGAGATTTATTTGACCAAAGCAAAGGAAATTGATACGGCCATATCTGATTTTTTAGTAAGCCAATCATTTTGCGAAGCATGGACGAAGATCATAAATGAGACCGGCAAAGTTGACCAATTACAAAAACAAAAATATTTTTGGTTCGATGGCTTTAGAACTATGAAATTGATGCACTATCTAAGAGACAATGCTTATCCGATGGTAAAAATGGTTGAAGCACTCAATCAAATGCTGATGTTGCAACCGGGTGAGATAATTGATGATTCATCTTCTTCATGGCAAGAATATTTTGAATATTTAAAAATACTCCGATCAAATCCGTAGCGTTTGCAAATCATGGGCACTTTATTACTTTATAGGTATATTTCGTCCGCATTTTTGAGATCATAATGGACCTTTTCGAAAGATTAAAAACAATAAAAGAAAAATTTGATAGGATTGAGGAACAACTTTCCGATCATACAATCGTTTCGAATCAAGCAAAGTATGTTGCACTTGGTAAGGAGAGGCGAGAACTTAGCGATGTTGTTGAAGCATACAATGAGTATGAGCAGCTAGTTAAAAATATAAAGGGAAACGAAGAAATCATTAATACCTACGGCGATAAAGAGCTTACAGAAATGGCCGAAATCGAGTTGAAAGAATTAAAAGAGAAGAAAATTGCGCTGGAAGAGAAGATCAAGTTTCTTCTTATACCTAAAGATCCAGATGATGATAAGAACGTAATATTTGAAATCCGTGCTGGTACGGGTGGTGATGAAGCCGGTTTATTTGCTGCCGATCTTTACAGAATGTACACACGCTATGCTGAAGTGCGCGGCTGGAAAGCTGAAGTGATTGATTACAGCGATACCGGAATAGGCGGAATAAAGGAAGTTGTTTTCAGCTTAATTGGTGAAAGTGTATACGGCGATTTAAAATTCGAGAGCGGCGTTCACAGAGTTCAGAGAGTTCCGGCTACCGAAGGTAGCGGAAGAGTTCACACCTCGGCGGCGTCAGTTGTAGTTCTTCCGGAGGTTGAGGATGTGGAAGTAGAAATCGATCCCGGTGAATTGCGCATAGATGTGTTTAGAAGCGGCGGCGCCGGCGGACAGAATGTAAACAAAGTTGAAACAGCAATCCGTATTACTCACATTCCTACCGGGCTGGTTGTTCAATGTCAGGATGAACGCTCGCAGTTAAAGAATAGACAGAAAGCGATGAAAGTTTTGAAGTCGCGACTTTACGACATGAAAATGCGAGAGCAGGCAAGTGAAATTGCCGCGCAGAGAAAGTCCATAGTTCGTAGTGGAGATCGAAGCGATAAAATTAGAACTTATAACTTTCCGCAGAACAGAGTCACCGATCATCGTATTAGTCTTACTCTATATAATCTTTCCGATATCATAGAAGGCGATTTAAACGAACTCGTTGAAAAACTTAAAATCGCAGATAGAACAGAGCGTCTTCAGTCGGCAATATAATTTAAAACAAAAGAGCCTCTATTTACGAGGCTCTTTTGGGTAAATCTTCTCAGTTTCTTTTAGCTTTTTAAATGGTCACTTTCCTTTGATTTAAAATTATCTAACAATCTAATCAGCGATAATAAAATAAAACCAACGGAAGACAGTACGGCATCTTCAGTTTCGATGCGAAAAGAATTTTGAGTCCCGAGCCAAAAAGCCAGCAGCTTAGTTAAAAGTAGAATCGATAAAAACAAAAAGAAACCGCCAACACCATGTAAGAATGGTTGGAAGAAAAAGCTAGAGTAAATAGATTTTTTTGCCCTCATGAAAACCCTCCTTTCATATGAGCAATTTCGCGAATTAACGCGTAATAGAATGTGATTCGGTGCACCCCCATTTAACCCCGTTTTAATTACGGCTCGAAACTAAGGATATTTTTTAAATATGAAAAGAAAAAACTTCTCTATTTATTGCGATAAAACGCGCTCTTATACGATTTGTTTCCATTCTTATCTGCAAGACAATATGAAAAATCTGGATAAAGAGAATGAGCTCCCATAACTCCATCCTTTCTCAGAGCAACGTAACCAACTTGTATATCTTCGTTTTTCTTGTTGAGCTTGCTAATTCGCTCGGTAGCAATTTTACACGCTTCTTCCGGCGAGTAACCCTCGCGCATTTTTTCAACAATTAAGAAACTGCCGCATGTACGCATAACCCACTCACCATTGCCGGTTGCAACAGCACCGCCAACTTCGCTATCAATAAAAAGAGCTGCGCCAATAATTGGCGAATCGCCAACCCTTCCGTGAATTTTCCATGCCATGCCACTGGAAGAAACACCGCCGCTCAGTTTACCCTCTTTGTCAATTGCGAGCAATCCAATAGTATCGTGGTTGTTAGGTGTAACACGCTGATTATGTTTTATCTCTTTCTTTTTCCAGTCCTCCCACGCTTTGCGTGATTTTTCTGTAAGCAAATCTTCTTCTTTGAAATTGTTTTCCATCGCAAACTTTTTAGCGCCATCTCCAACTAGCATAACGTGTTTCGTTCTCTGCATTACGCAGCGGGCAAGAGAAATAACATGACGGATATTTTCTACGCCGGCAACTGATCCGGCATTGCCGTCCCAATCCATAATGCATGCGTCGAGAGTTACAATTCCATCTTCGTCCGGAAAACCGCCATATCCAACTGTTGTATTTGACTCATCATCCTCGGCCACCATAATTCCACCTTCAACAGCATCAAGTGCATTCTTACCTTTTTGAAGTAATTCGTAAGTCGTAGCTGTCGAATTTAGAGTGTTATTCCATGTTGATACAGTTATTGGTTCAATAGAAGTATTTATAGATCCAAATAATTTTCCCGGCGATGATTGATTTATCAACAATCCCGTTCCGGCAATCGCGGAAGTTTTCACAAATGAACGGCGTGAAAATTTCATTTTATTCTCCAAGTTTTTTCTGCTCAATATGTTGGTTAATTTTGATCAAGTTGGGCTTTTCCGAGAACAACTTCAGAATATCATCGAGCAAGAAGATTTCCTTTTTGTGATACAAAGACTCATAGATAATTTTAATAAGTTCAAAATCTTCCTCTGTGTCAACCGTCCATCTATGAAACGAAAGATCTTCTGTATTAAGAAAGTTCTTCAGAGAAAATATTTCCGGATGGCGATAAATATATGGAGTTACATGCTCTCTTTCGTATTCGAGGCTGGCTTCTTTATGAGCGCGTTGAAGTATATCAAACGAAAATATTTCTGCATCAAGTCCTCTAGGAAAAGTGCGAGTCATTCCGTTGCTCATATAATCAACTTTTTCGGCTTTATATGAAGCTATTAAATGATCGATAATGACCGGATCAGTAACCGGACAATCGGCAGTTACACGTATAATAGTTTTTGCATCATATTTTTTTGCGGCTTCATAGTATCTGCTTAAAACATCGTTAGAGCTTCCGCGGTAGAAAGGTATGTTGTATTCTTCGCAAAAAGATTGAATAGAGTCGTCTTCCGGCAAGACAGTAGTTGCAATAATAATATCATCAACTTTTTTTGCACGGCATAGTCTGTTCCAAACATGCCACAAAACCGGCTTTCCACAAAGCTCCTTTAATACTTTGCCCGGAAGTCTTGAAGAACCGATTCGAGCCTGAATAATAATAGAGACAGTATTATTTGAAATATTATTTTCCAATTAAGTCCCAGCTAATTGGTGTTCCTTTGGAAATGTCTCTAGAAACTTTCTTTCCTAAAATCTTTGGCAGATATTTAGGCGGCAATCCATCTGCTGGACGGATTGAACGAACATTTTCATCCGTGATTATTTCTCCGGCTTTTATATCTTGCACTGCAAACAGAGATCTAGAAAAATGTCTACTTTTTTTGATTTTATCGGTTAACTCAAACGATACTTGTCCCAAAGATTTTTCTGTCTCTCTAATAGCGACAACCATTTGCTTGAAATCTTTTGGCTCTAAGGAAAACGAAGAATCGGGTCCCCCAATTGCTCTGTCAAGTATAAAGTGTTTTTCAATTATCCTAGCCCCTAATGCTACCGCAGTAATTGAGGCTGTCGTCCCTAAAGTATGATCCGATAAACCAGCAACAACTTTGTACTTCTCGGTTAAGTAAGGTATTGAAACTAAATTGGCTTCTTCTATAGGAGCTGGATATTCAGAAGTGCATTTCAAAAGAGCGATTTGGCTGTTGCCAACTTTCTTGCATGCATCAACTGCATCGCCAATTTCTTCTTCCGTTGCAATTCCAGTGGAGATAATAATCGGCTTACCCTTAGAGGCAACATATTCAATCAATGGCAGATCAACTATTTCAAATGAAGCAATTTTATAAGCGGGAACATTCATTTGCTCAAGAAAATCTACGGCTGATAAATCAAATGGAGAAGAAAAACAAATTAGTCCAAGCTTCTCTGTGTACTGTTTTAGTTTTGGCTGCCATTCCCACGGTGTATAAGCTTGTTTGTAAAGTTTATATAGAGTTGTACCATCCCAAATTGTTCCTTGCTTAATCTGAAAATAATCGTTGTCGCAATCAAGAGTGATTGTATCTGCGGTATAGGTCTGGAGTTTAACCGCATCAGCCCCACATTCTTTTATCGCGTCTATGCTTTTAATTGCGATGTCAAAATCTTGATTATGGTTTGCGGAAAGCTCTGCAATTATAAATGTATCTGATTTATCGTTAATAATTTTCCCGGCTATCTCAAGTTCCATTTTCCCTTACCAGTTTAAAAACTAAAAAGTCGTTGTTGTTAATTGATTCTTTGTTATAGTAAATATAGCCAGCTTTGGTAAATGTAATGACAGAGGCTTCATTGCTTTTATTTATCTTGGCTGTTACAAATCCAACATGTTGATAGTTGGCAAAGAGTAATTCGGCTGAATGTTTAAGCAAATCTGTCGATAGTCCTTTTCCCCGAAACTCTTTTGTGATGCTGATTCCTACTATCGCTTCAGTTTCGCAAATATCAAATCTGATCTGACCTATAAATAAATTTTCAGCAGAGAAAGTCAGTAAATAAAAGCAACTGTCATCGGCAAGTTTACCCGGGAGCCATCTTAAGTGGTCTTCCCAAAGAATTTTATTCTGATTGATTGAGTTTTCTCTGACGATGCTTTCATTGGAAAGATCGAATATTAGTTTTGCATCTTCAATAGTCGCATTGCGAATATAGATGTGCGTTTTGTTTTCGGTATAGAAAAAGTATTTGTCGGTATTTTTTAAACTAGGTTCCATCTAACCAACCTTATCTAGGCTTAGACAGCTTACACACCAAAACATCTTGGTTGTTAATTTTTGTTTTTTCGGTTAAGGCATAACCGGCTTGTGTAAAGTTTGCAAGTGATTGTGTGTCGTGTTGCTTAATGTATGCGAGTATATATCCAACATTCGGTTTATCGTGGAAACACTTAAAAGAAGCATTGAAAACAACAAGTTTGGCTATTCCTTTACCGCGCAAATCGGAATGAATATTTACATTGATCTCTGCATAGTAACCCTTCACATCAAATCTAATTTGCCCGATGAATTGATCTGTGGTTGTAAATGAAAGCAGATAATAGCAATCATCATCCATTAACTTACCGCTGAACCAATCCAAATAATCTCCCCATTTTAGCGGAATGTCGGCAATCGAATTAGCTCTAATGAGTTTATCGTTTAATAAGTTGAATATTAGCGCGGAATCTTTACCGATAACGTTTCTGTAATAGAAGCCGCTTTTACCGGAATACTTTTCTATGAGAAATTGAATGATTCTTTTCGCGCCGCCGCCGTCAACTTTTTGTCTGCCAATTTTCGAAATTACCTCGCGTCCTTGCTTCTTGCGAAGATTTCCAATTAGGAGAAGAATTCGGTTTTCCAAATTCGGCATTTGATGACTTAATTCAGCCGGTAAAAATTTTTCCTTAAACCAGCCGTTCATGTGTATTACTTGGTTTTCAGCTACAGATATGGCAATTGTGGGAACACCGATACGAGCCAGTTCAACAATTGTTTGTCCGCCGGTTGTTATGGCTAGATCGCTATCATACATCGCCTTAACCAGCTCTTGTGGAGAAGGAGAATTATAAATTTCCGTGTTCTCGTCTTTTGCTTGCTCAATTTGATCTGTATTAGTGAAGCCGCTTCCAACAATTACTCTCTTACGAGTGTTTGGAAAATTACGTGCGAGCAGTCTCAAGATTCTTGGTGTAAAATTTTCTACATCTTGACCGCCAAACGTTAGCAAGATATTCTGTATATCAAGCCTAAACGGACGCTCACCAACTTCCCAAAATTCTTTTCGAATTGAAGCATACTTTGGTCCCAAAAGCAAAGTTCTGTCCGCTTTGGGAACGTACCCCAGCGATTCGGCGTTAATTGAACCGTTAACAATTATTCCGTTAGGATAATCTAAGCGAATAAAATCATCAACAAAAACTGGGAAGGGAGTAACAAGTGATATGCGATTGTAAAATTCCTTTGGTGCTAAATATGAATCAACGATAACAACATCGCTGTTGTGAATGTTTCTAAATAAAGTATCTTGATTTACCAGCCAGTCAATTATTTCGTGATTAGTTTCGTTTAGAAAGGAAGAACTGCCGGCATCTCCATTGACGTACATAGTTGGAATAATATTCCGTAATTCAAAAGCTTGATATAACGAAAGGCATCGGGTTATATGCCCGTAACCGGTACTGTTATAGCCTTCCGTTATGATTGAAACTTTCATGTAAGTTGATTCAAACTTTCGATTAATGTATCGGATATAAATTCAAGATCTGATTCGTTCAGTGCTGCATGCATTGGAATAGAAATCTCCCGTTCGTAAAATTTTTCTGCTATTGGAAAATCGCCAGTCTTGAAGCCATAATTCTTTTTATAATATGGTTGAAGATGAACCGGCACATAGTGTACTTGCCCGAGAATTCCGTTGGATTTTAATTTCGCGAAGTAATCTTTTTTGGAAATTTTTAACTCGTCGAACTTAACTTGGAGAGGATAAAGATGATATGCATGTTTTACGTTCTCAGAAACTTTAGGAACGATAAATCTCTCATCTTTTTCTAATGATGAGTCATAGTAGCTGGCAACTTCTCTTCTTTTTTGAATAAAAGAATCCAGTTTTGAAAGCTGCGAAGAGCCAAGCGCACATTGGAAATCTGTTATTCTATAGTTGAAGCCAACTTCATGCATCTCATAATACCACGGACCATCATTTTTTTCTAAAACGGCTTCATCTTTTGTCATTCCATGCGTGCGTAAAGTTCTTACTCTATTATCAAACTCAGCATTGTTAGACAAAACTGCGCCACCTTCACCAGTTGTAATATGCTTAACGGGATGGAAACTCATGTTGACCGCATCAGCATATTTAGGCGCATACATAATATCATTGTTATATTCAGCGCCCGGCGCGTGGCAAAAATCATTAACAAGTTGAAAGCCATATTTATCTTGCAATGATTTGAGCGAATCCCAATCGCATGGATGACCGGCGTAATCAACAGCCACAACCGCTTTCACTTTTTTATTTTGGAAAGCATAGAATCTCAATTTCTCTTCAAGTTTTTCCGGATCAAGAGTATAACTCGATTTATTGATATCAACAAAATCCGGTATTGCGCCAGCGTATATAGCACAATTAGCACTTGCCAAAAATGTGATTGGAGAGGTAATTATAATATCATCTTTTTGCCAGCCCAACCCTAATGCAATAAGGTGTAAGCCAGCTGTGCCGTTAGCAACAGCGCATGCATATTTGCTACCGAATTTCTCGCTTAAGTTAGTTTCAAATTTTTGTACCGAAGGTCCTTGTGTAAGCCAATCTGACTTCAAAGTTTCTACAACAGCATTAATATCGTCTTGATCGATTAGTTGTTTGCCATAAGAATACAGCTTCGTTATTGGTGATTGGTTATTTGTAGTTTGTCTTGAATTCATTTCAACTTGTTTTCTTTTTTAGAGAATTAATAAGAGCATTGATTTTTTTGCCAAGCATATCGTATCGGTCTGTTATCGAAGAGAAGGATTCTTCGGTAATATATTTCAAATCTTTTGATAGAATAATCAAATACTTGCATTCTTCTGTTGAGCCTCTTGCAATACTCAAAAATTGCAAAAATTCTTTTCTGGAAAAACGTCCCATTCCTTCTGCAATGTTGTTTGGAATTGAAATAGCAGCGCGGACTAATTGTGACGTCAACCGATACTCTTCTTTTGTTGGGAAACAACTCGTTAATTTATAAACATCTAAAACCAGCAGATGTGCTAGTTTCCAAATCTCGAGATCATGAAACGATTTTATTTTACTCATTTAAATCACCAACAACTAATAACAAATCACTAACAGCTAATCTCCATAAATTGCAGAAGCGCCGTCAACATTTATTTTAATCATTTCGCGAATTTCATCAACAGTCAAGAATTGTTTGTTGCTTCCGCTGTTGTAGCTAAAGCCATATTCGCAGAGCTTTCCGGCGTAATTATTACTTTCTTTTCTAAATTTCTCAATATCCCAAACTTCTGTAGAGGGAAGAATAACATAGTAATCATTAAACTCTATAGTGTTAATCGAATCGGTTTCGGTAATCATTTCTTCGTGCAATTTTTCACCCGGACGGATACCTACGTTTTCCAGTTTTGCGTCTGGAGCAATAGCTTTTGCAAGATCAAGAATGTTGTAGGATGGAATTTTAGGAACGAATAATTCGCCGCCCCACATTCTTTGGAATGCCGCCAATACGAAATCTACACCTTCTTGAAGAGTAATGTTAAAGCGTGTCATTCGTTCGTCGGTAATTGGCAGCACGCCCGATATTTTTCTATCTAAGAAAAATGGAATTACAGAACCACGACTTCCCATAACATTTCCATAACGAACAACTGAAAACTTAATATCGTGTGTTCCTCTATAGTTGTTGGCTGCAACAAAAAGTTTGTCGGATGTCAATTTTGTAGCACCGTAAAGATTGATTGGCGCTGCGGCTTTGTCTGTGCTAAGAGCTACAACTTTTTTAACTCCGGTTTCAAAGCAAGCGTCTATCACGTTTTGTCCGCCAATGATGTTGGTCTTAACCGCTTCGAATGGATTGTATTCTGCTGCGGGAACTTGCTTAAGAGCAGCTGCGTGAACAACATAATCAACTCCGGCCATCGCGCGGATTAGCCGTTCCTTATCTCTAACGTCTCCTATGAAATAGCGCATCAAAACACCCTCTTTGCGGAATTTGGGATTTTGCTGCATCTCATACTGCTTTAATTCGTCTCTACTGTAAATAATAATTTTCTTAGGCATAAAACGGGCTAGAATTGTCTCAATAAATTTCTTGCCGAATGAACCCGTTGCGCCGGTTATAAGTATGGTTTTGCCGTCCATAGTTCCTCTTCAATAAGTAAACAAATTTAGGAAAATTATTGGTCTGTTGAACGAGGGTTCCGGTGGGAAATGCGCTATTTATCGGGGGTAAAAAGTGTTCCGTTTGAGAATCTTTCTGCAATTCTATGCTCGGTGTAAAACTCATCGTAAAATTGAACATACTTTTCGTAGAGTTTTTGGAGCTTTTCCATTTTATAATTCTCGAAAACCCAAAGGTGTTTCTTTAGCTTGTAAAGTTTAGAAAAAAGTCTGCGGTTATAGAATGGAGCCGCACTTCTTATGAGGATAAAAACCAGCCAATGCCAAAAATGAAATTTGAAATTTGGATTTTTGATTTTGGATTTGGAAACTGTTTGTGTAAAATACTGAGAGGCTCGGATATGATTAAATCCATCACCAAAACCGATGATGTTCTTAATTAGTTCGTCTCTCTGTCTTGCTTTATCTGCATCACCAAACTCTGCTATTTTTCCGGTTGAATAAAATTCATCAATCATGTTTTGGAACTCAGCATAAGTTTTAACCAGCGGCGAACCTTTGTAAAGCAGATCGCGATTGAAGTCCGGTTCCGGATTAATGAAAATTGTTTGCTTTCCCATCAGCCAAGTTTCAAGCGCGGTTGTGGATTCAAAGCAAGTCCATAAATCGGAAACGCTAATCAAATCATGGATAGCTTCTTCGCCGCACAAATAAAGCACGTTTTCATATCCGGCAAGTTCACTCATTTCATTCTTAACCGGTTCAGGTCTTTCCGGAGCGTTTTCTTGTGGATGCTGTTTCAAAACAAAAAGTGTATCGGGATTGCATTTAATTGCATTCTTAAGAATATCTCTTGTTAAACAACGTTGCTCTTCAATCCAATCAAGCTTTTGTTTGTCTCCACGAGCCCAGAACAGTAGCTCGCCCCTTCCTCTTTCATGATCTAGTTTTCCAAAAGCCCATCCGGCGTAACCAATGACTTTGTTGTACTTCGCTTTGTTGTATTTCTTTAGAAAATCTTTTCTCTGCAAAAATTTATAAATAGTGTAACGGTCAAATCCAACACCGCCCGTAACAACTATTTTGTTTGAATATTCCGGCTCTTTAGTTTTTAGAAATGAGGCGGTTCTTTCGCTCCAGCAGCAGATATAATCTTGATAGAATTTTTTATCGTGGTTAAAGCCCCAGTAATCAAACGAGCCATCAGTTCTGAAATTTCCTTCAGAAATAAGAGCGAACAAGGGGATGTTCTCTTCGTGTGCAATCTTAGAGATTTCGAAATATAGATTGCTACCGATTGTGTTTGCCTGAAGAATTACATCCGGCTTGATTTTATAGATTTGGTGGATATCGATATTAAGAGCGTGGTAGAATTCGCAATCGAGAAATCTTTCGCCGAAGTAGCGCATAGGCAGAAGCATTTCTACATCGCGGCCAACTGCGTCATCTGTAAAGCAAAGCACTTTTGTTTTCATTTTGCTATCTGATCCAAATAACCGGCAAGTTTCTTCGTTAAATTTCTGTTTGAGTATTGTGAAATATCGGTTTCATTTGAAAGCAATTTTCCATGCTTAAACTTTTTGTACAATTCTCTAACTGTTGCGACGGTCTTTTCTATGTCATTAAACTCGCAAGTGTATCCGGCGTTAACACCACGAACAATTTTAGACGCATCACTTTCTTCCGGTCCAATAACTAATGTTGGTCTTCGTGATGCAAGATACTCAAAAAGTTTTCCGGGTAATCTTCCGTTAACATTAGGCATGTCGTTTAAGATCAACAATAAAACTTGCGAGCGGTGCATTCTTTCTAGTGTTTCGCGGCGGTTTAAGTGATCGAACAAAACTAGGTTGTTCTTCAATCCCAGAGATTCAATTTCTTTTATTATTGCGTGACCAATAAAGCCCGCAAGTTCTATTTCAAGATCGCTAGCGAATTGTGGATCTTCTTTTGCGAGAATCGAAAAAGCTTTCCAAAGAGTTTTTGCATTTCTATCCGGCCCAAGACTTCCGTAATGACTTAATGTAAACTTTGGTGAAAGATCAACGTGAATACCTTTGAAATCATCTTCGTCGTATCCCCAAACAATCACACCCACATCTTTAGCTCCGATAGACTCTAGATCACCCTTCCAAGTTTGACTGCAGATTGTAACTTTATCGGCGTTCTTAAATACGCGCTGTTCCATTCCTTTATGAATGTTCATTGAAATTGGATTAAGCATGAGTTGAGGAAAATAATCAACTTGTGTCCATGGGTCTTGAAAATCGGCATGCCAGGGAATTCCTAATTTCTTTTTCACACCATAAGCAATCATGTGGTTCGTTTGTGGAGGACCATTAGTAAACAAAACATCAACATGATTTTCTTTAAGAAAATTTGTTATATGTTTTACGCTAGGACGAATCCAAAATTTACGTGCGTCCGGAATAAAAATATTTCCGCGTATCCAGATTCCGAGTTTGTGAGCAAAAGTCGGTTTGTCTTCCTCAAGAAAAACATTGTGAATTCGTTCTTCTTTCTTCTTGCCGGTAATGAATTTGAAGAGATTGAAGGGTTCCCAAATTTTTGTTTTTATAACTGTACAGTTAGCCGGCACATCCTTTAAGTTACCTTCATCAAGCACCGGATATTCTGCGCCATCTGCAGTATGAATTATCGGTTCCCAGCCAAATTCTCGCAAGTACTTAGCATACTTCAAACATCGATGCACTGCAATTCCACCCGCCGGTGGCCAGTAATATGATATAATTAATACTTTTTTCATTCGTCAATAATTTGTGGATCTTCCGGTTTTGGCGCTCCAACGAATAAACCTTTTATAAATTCAAGCAGCTTATTCGGGTTGAGCAAAATATTCAATTCTGCCTTTTCATAAAATTTAAACAAGAAAAGTATGACTGGAAATAGAGCCGTTAAGAATAATTTTATTACCATGTTTCGGATGCTAATCTCTGTAACAAAATATACGGCACAAGAGATTAATGAACCTACTAAAACCATCACTACGAGTTTGGCATTCTCATACGGAATTTTATAATGTTTATCGGAAATTAACTGTGATACATAGTAAAAGAGAATGAAGGAGATCAATGTGTTAAGTGCTGCTGCTATAATTCCATACAAGGGAACGAAAATAAAATTGAGTGCGATATTAAATAGTGCGGCAGCGATAGTAATCCAAGCAATGTATTTGGTGTTTTTTGTAAGAAGCATCCCCAGCTGCGCGGTTAATCGCATCCCGCTGAAAACGTAAGAAAGAAGAATGATGGGAATAACAATAAAGGTTGTATCGTAATTTCCTTTTCCCGCAAACAAACGGACAATCTCGGGGCTGAACAAGGATAGGAAAACGAATCCCCACATAAACAAGAAAGTGGAGTAAGTCATCAATTTGCTGTAAAAACGTTTGTCATCTTTCTGACCAAAATACTTGTAAGCAATCGGCATCAAGCTGAGATTGAAAGGTAGAATGAAGAACATGTTAAGCACACCCGCAACACGGTAGCCTAATCCGTAAATGCCAACATATTTGGCGCCGAGAAAAAGTTTAATAATGTAACGGTCGCTTAGGTTTAGCAACATAAAACCAAGCGAGCTAAACACAAGCGGAAACCCGAATTTAATTGCCACAAAAAGTAGGTCTTTGCTGAACTTGGGTTGAATCTGAGGTATTACTTTCGCAAGTAAAATAATAACAACCAAAATTTCGGTAATCGCAAAGCTGTATAAACCGCCAAGAATTCCACGCTTTTCTATACCAACAAAATAAATTGTTGTTAAGGTGATAAGTGCTACGCGAATGATACTTACAACGGTGTAATACTTTGCTTCTTCTTCGGCTCTTACTTTTGCAAAAAACAAATTGTTCATCACGCGCAACAAAACAATGTATGCCGCTGTTCGGATATATTCTATATGAACTAATTCCCCGCTGAAAAAAGATGGGAAATAAAAGGAAATAAATTCGGTTAGAATTATCAGCAGCGAACCGAAGAGAAAAACAAAAATGGTTAATGTGTAGAGAGCAGAAGCTTTTTTCTCTTTGTGTTCGTTAGAGTTGTTGAGATAAATAATGGCGCTTGCTTGCCCCAGTATTACTATTTCGGTTAGGATTTGTATTGTGGTATCAAACAAATCCCAAACACCGAATGCGGCAACGGAAAGATTGTGAAGATAAATGGGAAGTAAAATAACTCCCACCGCCTTTGCCGCAACATTGCTTAAGCTATAAATAAATGACTGCTGTATGGTAGTCTTTAAGCGTGCAAGCATCTATTTGTTTTCCGGAACTCCCTTTTTTCTAGAAAGAAAAAACACGAATCCGATAGCGCCAAACAAACTTAAATTAAGAATCAAAGACAAATATTTACCGAATGTAAATCCTTTAGGCTCATAAACAAATTCAACTTTGTGTTTTCCTTGCGGCACAACAATTCCGGTAAAGCCATGATTTACAGTATAAGTTTTGGTTTCAGCGCCGTCAACAAATGCTTTCCATCCCGGTAGAAAAGTTGTACCAAAGAATAAGAAGTTGTTTCCTTTAGCTTCCACAGTTGCGACAACCAGTTCATCTTTGTATTCAACTATTTTGGCAGAGGAAGTAGAGTCGGATTTATCAACTTTTAACTGTGGTGATTCAATATAAGCGATGTTTTTCGGATCAAATGAATCGTTCTTAATAGCATCAAGAATATCTTTGGCCGGTTTTTGAGCAACGCTATCAACAAAATAAACTCTTGGCAACGCTCGGTCGTTTCTGTAAACAATTTCTTTTTCTGTCTGCTGTATTGCTGTAAATCCGGTTCCTCCAAAAGGTTGATCAACCACAACATATTTTACACCCAACATTCTCCATAAAGTCATGTTCACCGGACCAACAACATCCATTATGTCTTGATAGCTTCTCGGTTTTGCTGCAGAGTAACCGTAAAAATCTTCTTGCAAGAAGTAAACGTTAAGGTTTGCATTGTTTCTTAACGTACCCATGCCTTCTTGTTTTAAGTTGATTAACCGGAATGGCTCTTTTTCGTTTTGCTGTTTGATTGTTGAAATATATTGAGGTTCAATAAACAATTGATCTGCTTGAGCTTTGTCGATGTAGCTGGCACCGCGTGTGCTTATTCTAAAAAGATCAATCAATGCAAAAACTACGAGTGCCGCAACCAACAACTCCTTGTTGATTTTAGAAACAGCATACAAGTAGCTCAGACCAAAAGTAAGTGTTAATAATGCAAGCGCAATTTGAACGTCGCCGCGGAACATTTCGCTAATGTATGGCGATAACGCCGTAAACATTTGCGCCATTTGCTGACCTTGTGGAGACTGACCGAGTCCGGAAGTGTAAGTGCTGATTCTTTCCGTCATCCAGCTGGTAATGCTTCCGCCCAAAATCATGGAGAAAACGAACAAACCGGCAAAACCAATGGCGGTAAATTTCAAAGCTTTTTCAATTGTTGCATTTTTCTCTTCACGAAGAGAAATTATTTTCATCACTCCAAACCCGGCAAGAATTGGAAAGATGATTTGAAGAATATGAAGAACCATTGAAGGTGCCCGAAAATTATCGAATTGAGGAACGTTGTAATAAAGAACATTATATATAAGCGGGAAGTTTTTCCCGAAAGACATTAGGATAAATAGTGCAACTAAAATTCCAAAGAATTGAATGACCGGCTCTTTCCATCTTGTAAACAGAGCGAACAAACCAAGTGCAAGTATTATAATTCCCATGTACATTGCTGTATCAACCTTCTCCATCTGTCCAAAGTAGGTGTTTACTTCAACTTCTTGATTCTGAGTTAACTCGCCTTTGTAAACAGAATTTCCGAAACCGAAGTAAGATGGAATTACAAATGTTATTACTTCGCTAGGCGAGAACGAATAACTGGTTGCGTATTCATAGGAGTTGTTAATAGTTGAAGCGCTTGTCTTCTGTGTTTCTGTTATACTTTTTGTACCACGAGTTGAATAGGGTTTGTACTCCAAAATTTGTGAGTAAGTATCGAAAGACATAATCAAAGCAATTATGCCAGCCAAAGCAGTAATGCCAATCGATTTGAAAAGCTGTTTTTGAAGAAAGCTGTCTTTAACAATGAATGAGCGAATCAAGAAATATATAAAGTAAACTGTAGCGGCGAGAGCAAAGTAGAAAACAATTTGCACGTGAGCGCCAAGTACAAGCAAGTGCATTCCTAAAACAAACAGCAACACATCCAGAAGTTTTATTCCTTTCTGGAACTTAAAGAGCATCATTAAGATGAAAGGCAAGATGGCGAGACTCATAAGCTTGGTGATGTGGCCAATGTAGAATAAGACTGTAATGCCAGTACTGAAAACCGTAGCGGCGGCAACCAGAAAACTTAAGCTGCGTCCGGCGCCAAAACTTCTCATAAAGAAAAATGCGGTTAAGCCGAGTATGAGAAAATTAAAAGTGTATATAGCGTTGTAATCTGTAAAAGCGGCAGAATAAATTCTTGATGAATAGGAATATAAGGCGGCAGTTAAGTCGAACATTCTAGGTGCAGCGGATGTTACAACTGCCGGCATTCCGCAAAAGATGTGCGGATTCCAAAGAGAATAGCCGTCGCGGGCTTTATTAGAATACTCGCGCAAGCTTTTCACTTGCATTAAGTCTCCGGATGAAGTCGTTTTGTGCTCAAACATAATTGGCGCAAAGAAGATCATGATTAAAATCAAGAGTGCGATCAAAAGTGCTGGGGTTTGAAATTTCTCGGGAATTAATTTGCTGAGTGAAAAGCCGACTTCAGTTGATTTTGAATGTGCTGAAGAAACTTTCTTTTGCTGCTTTGCCATTTATACTCCATCTTTTCTTTGCGGCTTAGCCACTTTGCGAGAAAGCAATCACGCAAAGGAATAAGAATCGCAAAGGTTAGTTTAAAATTGTTCTTGCGTAATTTTCCCAGCTCATGTGTGCGGCTTGCTCTGCTACCCGCTCAGTTGGAATCGGATTATTCAAAAATTCTTTCATCACATTGTACATCGAATCAATATTGCCCGGTTCGGAAAGATAGCCGTTGTATCCATGTTTAATTGTTTCTGGGAAATGACCAACACGTGTAGCTAATGTCGGCAGCTTAAAATTATATGCAATCGATTCAACGCCGCTTGGTGTTGCGACCAAATAAAAGAGAACATTGCAATCTGCAACTTGAAAATATTTTGGTACTTCTTCGTTGCCTACGTAACGGTTTACAACAACTACTTGATCTTTTATTTCTAACTGGTCAATCAATTCAAGGGGACGGTAATTGCTTTCATCATCGCTGGAACGAACCAGCATTTTTTTAGCAGCGCCAAACACAGCCTTCTTTATTCTTGTGGATAGTTTGTTGCTGTCGAGTGTATTCCAAAAAGATTCACCAACGACTAGAAGTGAAACGTCATCCCTTTCTTTTGCCAGTTTGGCGAAGGCGGGAATAACATTATGTAAGCCTTTGTATTTGCGTATGAATCCGAAGAAGAGAAAAACATGTTTTCGCAAACCGAGTTCTTGTTTGACCTTTGCTTTATCAAAATTTGGATCGGGAACAAACATATCGTAAATAGGGTGATAAAGCTGAATCACTTGTTGTTGGTTCTTGGTGATTAGTGATTCGTTGTTTGATTCGTTTCTCGTCTTCCGTTTTTCGTTTATCGTTAAGATGTAATTCTTTTCCGGAAAAATCTTTTTCAACTCATCAAAAGTTTTTAACGAGTGAACAATAAAACTATGCGGCTTCGAAAGTGCATATTGCAGCATTCTTTTGTCAATCGAACTAACTTCTTTCTGTGCTACAACGTGGAGGTCGAAGATTATCTCGCACTTACACTCACGTTTTATTTTGTTGGCAATCCAGCCCATCGGCAATCCTTGAATTGAGATAGCCCACTGGAAAACAACAATTTCGGGATTAATTTTTACGACAGCATCAACAGTATGATGCCACGAGAGAGGATTGTTATAATTGGTGATGTACTGAACTTTTATTCTCGTTCCTTCAAACACGTCTTTCTTGCTGGCGCGGTCAATAAAATCTCGTGGAATAATAGAAGGATATTGCTGCGTCCAAGAAATGATATTCACTTCGGCTCCAAGTTTATCAAGCGCTTTAGCAAGCGATGATGTGTAGTTAGCAATTCCACCTTTGAATTGCGGACCCGGACCAAAGATTACGACTTTCTTCATAATGCAGTTGAAAATTGAAAATTGAGAATTGAGAATTCAAAAATACTTTTCATTTCTGACCTTTCACGCTTCACCTCTTTCGTTTTCCGTCTATCGGTTGGTGTTTTTAACAGCTACATCATAAACGCGTTTCATTCCTTCTTCAACACTAATCTTTGGTTCCCAGCCAAGAGTTTCCTTTACAAAGCTCATGTCACAATAGCGTGAGTGAACTCCCATAGGTTTATCAACCAAAGGTTTAATAGTAGGTTCGTAACCGGCAAAACCGCAGAATACTCTTATGAGATCTATAAACGATGTTAATCTGCCGGAACCAATATTAATTGCAGTACCGTCGTGAATTTTATCCATCGCTAAAAACATACAATCCATTACGTCGTCGATATGAACGAAATCTCTTCCTTGCTGGCCGGTTCCCCAAACAACAAACGGATCTTCCTTTTTTGCGGCACGCATTGCAATTGCCGGAACGGGATAAGTTAAATCTTGATCTTCGCCGTAACCGCTAAACGGGCGGATGCATACAATAGAAATTCCATAATTGCGTGCAGCAATCTTCGCTAAAAATTCGCCGGTCATTTTTGTCCAGCCGTAAGTTAAGTCCGGCATGCCCAGCGTAAAACCATCTATATTTATATCTGCTTCTTTAAGAGCAACGGCTTCGCTTTCAGTCTGCATGTTGATTGGATATGCTGCAGAAGAACTTGGATACATAACGCGTTCCGGTTTTGCTTTTGCAATCCAGTTAAAGAATTCGGCATCGATTGCAAGATCGAGAGCAACAGCCATCGGGTCGCCTTCAATTTTAGCGCGTCCGCCAACAATTGCAGCAAAGTGAAATGCATCGCCAAATCTTTCAATTTTTAATCCATATTCAGCTTCAAGCCAATTCGGTTCTTCTTGTATTTTCGTTAAGAATTTTCTGAAATCCATTTTGAAAAAGTAGAGTCGCTCCTCTTTTCCAAAAACTTCTATGTCGTTTAATTTTTTTACTGTTGTGTCGTGAAGCCATGTTGATGGATGTGTTCCTACGGAAAGATCATCAACCATAATAACTGAATCGTTAGTTCTCTTTAATAATTGCTTAACGGTGTTGCGACCAACAAACCCGCAAGCACCGGAGACGAGATGATATTTCATGCTAATAAGTCCTTAGAGTTGAGACAAAAATAAGAATTTTACTTGAACGAAGAAGAAGCAATAGTTAGTAAAAGAGCTACGCAGATAATTGATTTGCTAATTTACGTCCAAGATAGTTAGATATTTTATTATCACTAAAATCGAGAGGTACATTACCAATAGCTAAATTACCAATGACTTGACCAACTGCGACTTCCCATGGTTTAGAAGTTCCTGTTAAACCAATTAGAATGTTCCGAATCTCTTTTAAATCAAAATCCTTTCTAACATATTGGTTGTTTTTGAAGTTGTTCATTATTTCAAATTTTTGATGACCTGTAAATGAGTTTAACCATTTTTCGATTTCCGCTTGTAGAGATACCCAAGAAGTATTTAAACTTTGTAAAACTTCATCTGCCAAGATCAGATTTTCGGCTGCTCTACAAGATAACTTGAAACGTACTATTGGGAGGGTATCTTCTTGGTTCTCGTCAGTCCCGTCTCTATCTATTAATGAGTAAGCCTTAGCATTGTCGTAAACGCCAGTGATAATATCAATTACAGCTGATTCATAGTCGGGCATATTTCCATTTCCGCCAACAGAACATGGATAAAACTTCATTGCGCCATTGGATGATCGAATAGCCTGTTGCCAAATTCTTACATCATCCTCTCCTTCGACAAGCAAAATAGGCTGTTGGTTAAAGAGATTTGATAAGGGATGGGCGCCAAAAATCGGAAGAATACTTTGATAAATCTGTGTCAAAGGTTTAAACGAAGCGGTCTTGCTTCCATTAGCTAAAATTGAAAATCGTGCATTTTCATAATTGACTAGTGCTCCAAGAATGGCAGTACTATGAGTTGCAATTAACACAATAAATTTATCTGTTTTTACTAAGTCTATTAAAAAATTTACAAAGTTTGCTTGAAGGTCTGGATGTAAATGAACGTCGGGTTCATCAAGAAGTAAAACATTCTGTTTTGTAGCCTCACAGGATTTTTCAAATGTTAGACATTCAATAGCTAAAGAAATTAATTCAGATTCACCGCTGCTGATATGTTCGGGTTCGAGTTTTTCGGTTGAGTTTTTAAGAAATATTTCAAAGTCGCCTCTACTTGTGCGAGCTATTTTTATATTCGATAGCAGGTCGTTTATCTTATCAATAATTGTATCGAAAGTAAATTCCAGATTTTGTCGTAATACTGGACTTTTTTCGATTTCTCTAAGGGATAGTATTTCAAGTCGTCTGTATTGAGTAATAGAGTAGTTTTTAAAAGAATCCCATTGGTTTTTATTCTTTTGATTCTTAGTCCAATTTTCTAAAGTATCGTTTTGTTCAACACTAGAATTATACTTTAATGCTCCGCCTCGTTCTGGAGTAACATAATTTTTCTTATCAACCTCTTCACCATTAAAATACTTTTCGATCAATTTCAGAAGAGTACTTTTCCCGCACCCGTTTTTACCAATGAGTACATTAATTTTAGAAAGGTTTGTTAAATTAAGTTGGTCTTGTACTATAATATCCATAATAGTAAATGGAAAAAACTACTTATCCCTCGAATGTTATTTAAAAACAAAAGTTATTTTTTCTCTTTTATAATATATTCTTTTTCGGTTTGCGTGTTGTGAACTATTAATTCGCCGATTAAGCCGATAGCAAAGAATTGGACGCCAACAATTATCAGTAAAATTCCTAAGAAGAAAATGGGGCGGTTGTTAATTCCAATGTTGTAAGCAAGTTTTTCAATTGTTAGCCAAAGACTAATAACAGTACCGGCTAAAGTAGAAAGCATTCCAACAAAACCGAATAAGTGCATTGGGCGTTTGATAAAGCGGATTGTAAATATCACTGTGATTAGATCAATAAATCCCTTGAAGAAACGTGAGATGCCAAATTTGGTTTTGCCGTAACGGCGTGGATGATGCTTAACAATGATTTCTGAAACTGTAAATCCTTTCCAATCTGCAAGCACCGGAATGTAGCGGTGCATTTCGCCATAGACATCAACGGTTTGTACTACGGTTTTGCGGTAGGCTTTTAAGCCGCAGTTGAAATCGTGAAGCTTAACGCCGGTTAATACTCGTGTAATGAAATTGAAAAACTTTGAAGTAAATTTTTTGATAAATGGATCGAACCGTTTCTTCTTCCAGCCGGAAACTAAATCGTAACCTTCTTCAAGTTTGTTCAATAAGTTTGGAATTTCAGCCGGATCGTCTTGAAGATCGGCATCCATAGTAATTACTGCATCGCCGGTTACATGTTTGAAGGCAACTTGTAGAGCAGCGCTTTTGCCGTAATTAGTTCTGAAACTGTAATAATGTACTTTGTTATCTGTGCGAGCAATTTCTTTTATAATAGATAAAGATTTATCGCGACTTCCATCATCAACAAAAAGTATTTCATAGTCGCAAGAAACAGATCTTAAAGCTTTTCTAATTTCTTGATAAAGCGGGCGGAGCGATTCTTCTTCATTTAGAAGGGGAACAACTACAGAAACTTTTTTAAAGCTTACAGTTTGAATAACTACAGGCTGCTGCATTTGACCCGGTTGAGCTGGAGTTTGACTGGCAATCTTTTTATTCTGATTGTAATTTCTTCTATAATAAGGGCGTCTATAAGGTTTTTTCTGCTGTCCTTGCTGCTGCTGAGGTTGCGGATTTTGATTGTTTTGCGGTTCTGATTTCGGTTGTTCGTCCAAATTGTCTTCCATCGTTAATCTTGTGGTAAAAAATTGTTTATTTATGCGAAAGTTAAAGGTAAACCGAGCTAAATGCAATTTGACTCATCCCCGCACAATGATTAGTTTTATTGTGAGAGAAAATTATGGGACATATAATATTTTGGGCTATCATGCGAACGGCGGTATTAATCCCGTCGCTGTGGGTTATGTATAGCTATGTACAATATAAATACTGGTGGTGGATTGTAATTATTTCGGTTTATGCCGTGATCATTTATCCGATCACAGTTCAATACCGGATCTTTTACGATGAGAATAAAGAGATAATTGAACAAACGCTTTGTACTTCTTGCAAACATTTTGATAAAAGCGCAGTCCTTTGCATGAAGCTGGATAAGCATCCGACTCTAAAAGTTCTTCCTTGCGAAGGATTAGAGTGGGAACCAATTGGAACTACTAATGAACAAAAAGAAATCAATACATAGTAAAGAACTTGCGGTAAAGAACAACAATGTTTTTTGCGCAGAGTGCGGCGAAGAGCTTGATATGTTTGGAATAAATGGTGAAGTGGATCAAGACAAAATTAAAGAACGCCACAAACGATGCAGAGAAATTGGAAAATTTAAAGGCGATCTTTGCTCAATGATGTTTATTTCCGGCGATGCAGAGCTTCCGCCTCTTTCTGAAGAAGCTGATTAGATAAATCTGTAAGTGCTTCAATAAAACGGGGACCGGGGCGCAAGTATAAATCCCTATCAATAAAAATCACATTGTTATTCTTTATAGACTTCAACTGTTTCCATTCAGGATAGGCATCTTTCAGCATATCAATTGTATCCCCACCGCCGGTTGGATAAATAATATAATCGGGATCGCGCTTTAGAATTTCTTCTCTGTTGAAGATGGGATAGTTAAGCTTAGAATCGGCAGCAATATTTTTTAAACCGCAAAACTGCATGTACTCGTTAATAAAGGTGTTCATGCCGGCAATCATTATTGGGCGAAGCTCTACAAGAAACATAGCTGTTTTGTTTTGTAGAGAATGAGATTTTTTAATTGATTGTAATGTGGAATCCCATTTCGCAAGTGCCGGAATGGTCTTTTCGGTAATGCCGAAAATTTTCCCAATATCGGAATAAGTTTTTCTAATTCCCTCATAGTTCCTCGGATTGGAAACAAAAACCTTTAGTCCCAACTCGCGGAATTTATCGTAAGTGCTTTTAGTGTTTCCCTCAACAGTAATAAAAATCAAGTCTGGTTTTAAGGAAACAATTTTCTCAAAGTTGAACGTTAGCATATCTCCAACTTTTTCGATCTTTTGTGCTTCTGCCGGATAGTTGCAGTACATTGTGTTTCCAACCAAATGTCTTTCCAAGCCAAGCGAGTAGAACATTTCAGTCAAGTTTGGAGCCAGCGAGATAATTTTTTGAGGTACTTTTTCAAATGTAAATGAGTTTTCAAGATCATCTGTAATTGTGCTTTTATTGCCGGATTGTTTAACATTGCTGTTGCAAGCTGTGAAGAGGTGCAAAAGCACGAAGAACAAAAACATGTAAGAATTATTTTTTCGCATAAATTTTCTTTCGCTACTATAAACAGAACCAAGTGGTCAATGTATTTGTTAAAGAATGTAACTAATGAATCTACAATCTTAATTTAACGAAGCCTTTTAAAACATATAATTCAAAAGTATAGTTTAATGGATAAAAAATGACCGAAATAGTTAGAAAAGTTTTCCTTATCGTTTGTATTGTAGCCGCAGCTACGTTAGCCGGGGAAAAGAAGGATAGAAAATTGTATGGTAAAGAATTCTTCCCGTTAAGTGCTACCACAAGATATATTTATGATTCGTCGTTTGGAGACGCAACAACAAAAGCTTCTCTGGTAAGCGGACTAATTGAAACCAAAAGCGAAGCTGACAATTTCAAATATCACCAGAAGTTGGAAATGAAAGAAAACGGTCTGTTCATTCACGAAACTTATCAATACATCAAACTTCTCATTTTTATAAAAAAAGAAAATAAGGTAACCTACAATAAACCTTTTCAACGCTATGCCTTTCCCTTGTTTGTTGGAAAGGAGTGGAAGGATCAAGCGGTTGAATATATTGATGGCGATTCCAACAAAGTTTATCTCTCCGGAAAGGTTTTAGCGGAAGAAGAAGTTAATACCGGGGCGGGCAAGTTCACTACAATTAAAATTGAAACGACTGTTGAATCGGAAACCGGAGCTAAGAATATTGTTACCGAATGGCTTGCAGTAAATACCGGACTTATCAAAGCGAGAATAGAAATTAAAGGTGGCGGGTTAATGGGGTTTGCCCGTGATATTCTTGGATACGGAGTAATTACTTTTGAATTGAAGGAAATTCGAAATTAACAGTTCGAAAAAATGTGGAATCTTTTTTTTCCTAGTTGTGTTATAAGTAAGAAAAATAGGAGATCTAATGGAGGGTGTTTCCCTTTTCCCTTTTGTTGATTATTGGTGGTTTTATTTAGGATTTACAGCTTTTGTGTTGTCAATGCTCGCTTTAGATCTGGGTGTCTTTCACCGGGATGCTCACGAAGTAACATTTAAGGAATCTTTAACGTGGAGTATCGTTTGGATTTCGCTTGCGCTTATCTTCAACTTTCTATTCTATAAATATGCGGGCTGGAAGTTTGAAAACGATCCGCGTCTTTTAGCAATCCCCGGTTTCGATTCTGTCGCCGCCGCAAAACAAGTTGGTCTGGAGTTTCTTACCGGATTTATCGTTGAAAAAACTTTAGCGGTAGATAACATTTTTGTATTCGTTGTTGTCTTCGGTTTCTTTGCCGTTCCACTCAAATATCAGCACAGAGTTTTATTCTTTGGAATTCTAGGCGCTCTAATCTTTCGTATAGTTTTCATTGCAATGGGGTCAATCCTTCTTCAGTATCAGTGGATCGTAATTTTCTTTGGAGTGTTTCTTATTCTAACCGGATTTAAAATAATTTTTGCGCCCGAAAAGCCGATGGATCCGGAAAAGAATCCGGTTATAAAATTATTCAGAAAGTTTTTCCCGGTTACTCCCAAGATAGAAGGACAAAAATTCTTTCTTCGCAAAGAGAATGTTCTGTATGCAACACCATTAATGGTAGCGCTTCTCTTCATCGAAGTGTCTGACATTATTTTTGCGGTGGACTCTGTTCCCGCAATTTTTGCTATTACAAAAGAACCTCTTATAGTTTTTACATCAAACATTTTTGCAATACTCGGTTTGCGTGCGCTATACTTTATGCTCGCCGGAATTGTAAATAAATTCCGTTACTTAAAATATGGATTGGGAATTGTGCTTGTATTTGTTGGCTTAAAGATGGCTTGGTTAAACGAAGCCTTCGGCGGTAAGTTTCCAATTTCATGGTCGTTAATAATTATCATTGGAATAATTACTATCTCAATTCTTTACTCGCTCATCAAGACAAAAAAAGAATAACATATACCTTCTTGCATAGGAAAATTATTTTGCTTTATAGCGGGTAATTTTCCTTTGCAATTTACTTTTCATTATCTCATATTGCCCCGCAAACTTTCTAATATCTTTTCATTATAGGAAAACAAGCGGATGTCTTTAGGCAAAACTGGGCGTGAACAGTGGGGTAGTAAATTAGGTTTTATTCTTGCAGCAGCCGGATCAGCAATTGGATTAGGTAATATTTGGCGATTTCCATATTTAGCTGGAGAAAACGGCGGTGCGGCTTTCATTTTTGTTTATGTACTTTGTGCTTTCGCAATCGGCATTCCAGTATTAATTGCAGAAATTCTTATTGGCCGCTCAACACAAAAAGATCCGGTCGGTGCTTTCAAAGCACTGCATAAATCTCCTTTCTGGCCGGCAGTTGGTGGAATGGGTGTGCTTGCCGGTTTTGTAATTCTTTCTTTTTATTCCGTGGTTGCTGGCTGGTCGCTTGGTTATGTTGTTGAAGCAATTAAAGGTAGTTTTTATCAGTACGCTGCACCGGACTCTGCCGGAAAACATTTTAATGATTTGATTGGCAATGTTGGCTGGAGTGTTGGCTATATGGCAGCTTTTATGTTGCTAACAATGCTTGTTGTTTATTTTGGTGTTCAGAAGGGAATTGAACGGGGCAGTAAGATTATGATGCCGATGTTATTTGGACTCTTAATAATTGTAACCATTCAAGGGCTTTCTCTCGAAGGTTCTTCAGCCGGCTTATCTTATCTCTTCAATCCCGATTTCAGCAAGATTAATGCAAAAGTAGTTTTAGCCGCACTTGGACAAGCATTCTTTTCTCTTAGCTTAGGAATGGGCGCAATGCTTACTTACGGAAGTTATCTTAAAAAGAAAGATAATATTCCTTCCTCTGCTGTATGGGTTGCTGTTTTGGATACAAGTGTTGCTGTTATTGCCGGCGTTGCAATATTTACAGTGGTATTCGCTACAAAACAAAGTCCCGATGTTGGGCCGAGTTTAATTTTTAGAACTCTACCGGCGGTGTTAACACAAATACCGGGCGGATACATTTTCTCAATTCTATTTTTTATTGCTTTGGTTTTAGCGGCACTAACTTCAACGGTTTCTCTGCTGGAAGTAGTGACGGCTTACTTTGTTGATGAAAAAAAATGGGATAGAAAAAAAGCTGTTTTGATATTTGGAATGGCTTGTTTGCTTTTGGGAATTCCAAGCGCCTTATCTTTTAACTTATTGGCAGATTCTACAATATTTGGTTTGAATTTCTTTGGGTTGACTGAATTTATAGCTTCGAATTTGCTGCTTCCTATCGGAGGATTTTTTATCTCAATTTTTGTAGGATGGGTTTGGCATAAAGCTACAGTTCGTGAAAATGTGATAGCTGGTGCAGAAGGAAGTTTTGGTAAATATCCGTGGCTTCTTACTACGTGGGAAATAGTATTAAAATATATTGCTCCAATTTTGATTTTTATCGTTCTACTTAGTTCAATAGGATTAATCTAACTCACTAATTCACGAAGAAAAATTTTTTGAGGAATATGAAAAAATCTACCGCGGGCTTAATTGCTCTCTCAATCATATTTGGGTTATTCATTTTTGGCGGACTTCCATTCTTTGAAACGGTTTGGACTTTCCCCGGCAATTTTGAATCCATTAAAAACTTTCCAAGTGCGGATATGCCTTTGGGTTCAATCCCATTGATTCTGCTTTTGCTTCTGGGCACCGGAATATTTATCACCGGCAAGCTTTTATTTCCACAGCTAAAATATATGTGGCATGGAATTAAAGTAACTGCCGGCGTTTATGACGACCCGGATGACGAAGGAGATCTTAATCACTTTAAGGCTCTATCAACTGCAATATCCGCAACTGTTGGTATTGGGAACATTGCCGGTGTTGCAACCGCAATTTATTATGGCGGACCCGGAGCGTTGTTTTGGATGTGGATTAGCGCTCTCTTTGGCTCTGCATTAAAGTTTGCCGAGTGTTCACTCGCATTAAAGTACAGAGATATTCTGCCGGATGGTTCTGTGGCCGGCGGTCCAATGTATACAATTGAAAAAGGTTTGGGCCCTAAATGGAAATGGATGGCGATTTTATTTGCCGCCTTTGCGGTTATCTGCTCTTACGCTACCGGTAATGCTATTCAGTCTTTTACTCTTTCAGATCAAATTTATTCCGAAGTAACACAAGTAGTCGGCAATACTTCTTGGTGGACTGTTCAACATCATATCTTTGAGGGCTTCGATGTTTCTGTCGTTCATTTGATTAACGGAGTTGTTATAGCTTCTTTGGTTGGATTGGTAATTATTGGCGGAATAAAAAGAATTGGCAACGTAACTGGAATACTTTCTCCAGTTATGGCGGTGTTTTATTTTCTCGCCGGAGTAATTGTTCTCGTTTCAAATTTTTCTCATTTAATTCCGGGCATCGGGTTAATCTTAGACAGCGCTTTCAATCCACCAGCTGCAGCTGCGGGTGCAATTGGAGGAACGTTCTTAGTTTTCCTCAATACAATGCTCTGGGGAATTAAACGCGGTTTGTATTCTAACGAAGCCGGACAAGGAAGTGCACCAATTGCTCACTCAACTGCAAAAACAAAATATGGCGTTCGCGAAGGAGCTGTTGCTTTACTTGAACCATTCATTGATACAATAATTATCTGCACAATTACCGGACTTGTAATTATCTCAACCGAAGCTTGGCATCATACATTATTCTATAAGACTTATATTGATCCAAACTTTGCCGGACAACTTTACAATTCTAGCTTGCTCACTTCATACGCATTTAAGCTGGGTTTTAGCTGGCTGTTTCCTTACGGAGATAAGATTGTAACTATTGGTGTTCTTCTCTTTGCTGTCTCAACAATTATAAGCTGGTCTTACTACGGAGACAGAGCTTCATTTTATTTGTTCGGACAAAAAGCAATTAAACCTTACAAGTGGGGTTTCGTTCTTTTCGTATTTATAGGAGCAATTGCAGAACTTGAAACAATATGGGCGTTTGGCGATGCTGCTTTAGGATTTATGTCTGCACCTAATTTAATTGCGATCATTCTCCTTTCCGGTGTTCTTAGAAAAGATGTGCGTGAATATTTCTCGATAGACCATATTCCATTTAAGGATAGAAAAAAGAAATAAAGCGATGATAAATTTGAAAAGGCCGTTCAATTGACGGCCTTTTTTATTTTAAATAATCAAAGAACTAAAGTGCTTTCAATTAAGGCAATATGTAATTTAATGCCATCAATTGTGAAATGTTGATATGCTGGTTTGTTGTGAAATTTGAAAACATGTTGAGATGTTTTGTTGCCGTTTGGTAAAGATCAATATTGTCTTTGAATGAATGAGAAATGTAAATGCATTAATTATTTGAAAAGATAATCAACTAACCGAATAGAAACGAGAGAGGAATTAAATGAAAAAATTATCATTGCTATTACTGTTATGTGGTACGCTAGTATTTGCTCAAGTTCAAGTTCAAAGCGGGACTTTCTTCTTCGACAAGTCTTCGCCAAACTATACTCTAGGCGATAATCAAGGGAAAAGAACAGTAGAGTACGAAGTAACTTTTAACAAACCATTTGAAACAAAACCGAGAGTTGTAATTTGTGTAACACTCTTAGATGCAGTAAAATCAACACAGGTCCGTTATTCCGTTGAAACAAAAGGAGTTTCTCGCGATGGCTTTGTTGCCTTAATAACTACTTGGGGCTCAACACAGTTAAGCGGAATTGGAGGATATTGGCTTGCTCAAGCGGAAAAACTTGAAATCAAAAAAGAAGAAATAAAAGTTGGTCAGGTATTCCAGCTTGAAAATGTTTATTTCGAGTTTAATAAGTGGGATCTGCTGCCGGCATCTTATACTGAATTAGATAAAGTGGTAAAGTTCATGAAGGAAAGTCCCAAAGTAGAAATTGAGCTCTCCGGTCATACCGATAATGTTGGCAAGCAAGAGTACAACCAGAATCTTTCGCAAAAGAGAGCAGAAGCTGTGCGTGCATACGTTTTATCCAGAGGAATCGATTCAAAAAGAATTACAGCAAAAGGTTATGGAATGAACAAGCCGGTTGCCTCCAACGAAACCTCTATGGGACGAGATCAGAATCGGCGCGTAGAGTTTATGATAACGAAAAAATAAGAAGTATAAAAAAAGTTAGAGCTGAGTTTTGTGAGGCGGCTAAATTTCCTTATTTTTGCCCCGCATCCTTAGCTCAGTTGGTAGAGCATATGACTCTTAATCATCAGGTCGGGGGTTCGAATCCCCCAGGGTGCACAAAGTTTGTTAAGCTGAAACGTATATTCAGCAAAGTGTAAGAATGATGAAAAACCCCGCAATAGCGGGGTTTTTCCTTTTATTGATCTCGCTAAGTTTAACCACCTAAATGGTTGTTTTTCTTGCAATCAGAATTACATATCTTAATAACCAAAAGAGATATTAATCCAGAAGAAAGAATGGATACTATGAAGAAGACTTTACAATTTGTTTTGTTTGCAATAACGTTTTTGTTGTTTAACAACGAGCAGTTTGCCCAAGTTTACCCCGATCAGCATTATGTATTGAACATAGATTCACTCAAAGCAAAAATTGAAACAAGCGAAAATGTAAAACTTAGCGATGATGGAAAATCTTTTGTCCTACAAAATAATTTTCTTGAAGGCTACATTATACTTAAAGAACAAACTTCGCAATATCCGTTCAATCAAGGCTTGCCCTCTTATAATGGTGCTACGCCAAGTGAAAACTGCGGCTTTAAAGTTCAGATGCGTTTCCCTTATGCCGGAAGCTGGTCCCCTTGGCTTACAGTTGGCTACTGGAAAAATAATATTTGGACTGATTACGGAACGACAAGTTACTCGGGCAGCGCAGGTGGCAAAATAAATGTTGATTGGGCTGTGCTCTATTACTATGCGTCCAAATGGCAGTTCAAAGTAATCTTAACACGAAAAGATGTAGCCGTGCCGTCACCATCAATTCATAAGCTTAGTTTTTTTGTCAGCGATTCAAGAACCACAAGCAATGTAAATATCAGTCAGCTTGTAAGTGATAAACCGGCGCAAATTTTTATTCCAACGACTCACATTTTTCAGTACAGCATTGATCCTACTTACGGCAAAGATATGTGTTCGCCTACGACTGTTTCTATGATTTTGAAGAGCTATAATATTGTTGTTGATCCATATAAGTTTGCATGGTCAACTTATGATAACTACCATAAAATGTTTGGTGTTTGGCCTAGAGTGGTGCAAAATGCATCAGAGTATGGATTAGACGGCGCGGTTACCCGCTACCGTTCTTGGAGCGAAGCAAAGAAAGTTTTGGAAAAAGGGGGAAGAATCGCAATGTCTGTCGGACTCCCAATTTCTTCGGCCGGGCATTTGTTAATGCTTGCCGGATTTACAAGTGAAGGAAACCCGATTGTTCACGATCCGGGAAAATCAGCCGGGCAATCTTATGTTTACGATAAGACCACCGTATCTCAAGCATGGTTCAGCAAGGGTGGAGTCGCTTACACTTTTTATCCAGTTGGAAGCATTGTCTCAGTTGCCGATGGATTTGATAGAAGCGTTCCAAACAATTTCGAATTATTCCAGAATTATCCCAATCCTTTTAATCCGGCAACAACAATTAGATATCAAATTCGAAATTCCGGATTTGTTAGCCTAAAAGTTTATGATGCGATCGGTCAAGAAGTTGCAACACTTGTAAGTGAAACAAAATCATCGGGAGTTCATGAAGTAACTTTTAACGGTTCAAATCTTAGCAGCGGCGTTTATGTTTATCGCCTACAAGTTGGTAACTACTCTCAAACGAAGAAACTTGTTCTGATGAAGTAAGAACAAAGAGATTATTTATTGATAGAAATTTAAAACCCCGCACAGCGGGGTTTAGTTTTTAATATTTGCCGCTTACTTTTTCCAAAAAACCATTTCTTGAAATGATTTGCCCGACTCTAGTGTTGTCCGTTTGCTCTCGATGACTTCAAATTGGTGCAGCTTAGCGGCTTCTTGAAAACCGTTAGGAGAGACAAAGTTAAAAATTCCGCTTAGCTTGTTTAGACTTGTGTATTGGCTTGGAGAAATTTCCGGTAACTCTTCGCTTGGCAATTGCAGCACAACAACCAATTTGCCGGATGGGTTAATAACTTTACAGATGTTTGCAAGCGCAGCATTGTAATCAACATATTCAAAAATGAGCCCGGCGAAAATTAAATCTACCGGCTTAAATGAAAATGATGAAGACAAAATATCGGCGCAGAGAAACTCGCTTTGTCTAAATTTACTGGAAAATCTTTCCTTAGCCACACTAATATATGCCGGGTTGATATCAACACAAACAACTCGATCCATGTTTGAATTGGAAATTACTTCTAAACCGTTTCCTCCAGCACAGCCAAGTATTGCGACAGATTTTGCAGAATACGTTTGCACCGCTTGTGCAAACACACCGGATAAATATTGCGCTTGTGCAATAGAAGATAAAGCCATGTGGCTTTCGTAATCTTCAAGCTCTATTTTTAACCAAGGATTCATGTGGTTGTAACTACGTCGTTTTGATTGACTGGCTTAATATGTTTACTCGGAATAATGGGAAGTATAATTATCCAGTAAATTTCTAATTACTTTTTGATATTGGCTTCCGTGTTTTCGAGCGATTCCTTTAAAAAATTCAATACTAGATTTGCTCAAGTTTAGTGTAACTTTAACTGTATTCTCTTTGAAGACCAATTCTTCGGGTTTTGGTAGGAAGTCTTTCACAACTTCTACATCTCCTATTTTTTCATCACTATATTTTATTTTCTTTTTCATAGATCTGTTTACCCTTTCGCCAATATCCGGCGCCAATGATTCTGATTTTATTATTTCTATATGTAAAACGGACAGTAACTATATTCTCGGAAATTTTACCAAAACAATAGAACCTCTCTTCGCTTTCGCTATGTTCTAAGTCTTTAACAATAATTCTATTTGAATCAGAAAAAGCATACTGAGCTTCTTCAAAAGAAATGCAGTGTTTCTTTTGATTCAACTTGTTTTTAACCGCATCCCATTCAAAAGAGGAGGGTTTCATTAAAATCACACCTCGTTTTCGATTTAAATATACATACATAAATATGGCTTATCAACCATATTTATTTAGCAGGTAAACGATTTTGCATATGCCCCAATTGAAGGTAAAGCATGTGGCTTTCGTAATCCTTAAGCTAAGGATTCATGTGTTTGGAGCGGCGTGGTGCTTAGCCCGCGGCAACGGACAACATTGAAAAACAAATGCCTATAATTAGTTGTTAATTTGTTCTGTTCACAAAATTCAAAGAGCACTAAATAATTTTAACGCAACTTTATAACCACACAAATATTGCTACGTTTAAAGCTGACGCATTAAGTTGCTGAATATGTAGCGTTTTTATTTAAAACGTTGCTCCTAAAATTTCTTTTATTTCATCAAAAGTATAAGCAAGAACATCTACTTTAACATCACGACTACTATCATAATCAATTAATAAATCACCAGCCGCAATTATAAATACTTTCACTTGGCTAAATTTTTTACCATCAACTTTGCGTGTATAATTTATTTTAAGCTTCGCCAACATCGTTCTTTGCCCTTTTTTATTATCATCTAAGTAAAATTCGTTCATATCTTTTTTAACATTACTATAATTCATTGAGAAGTCTAATGTGTCATCTTCAAGAATTGAAGGAAAATATGAGTTTGGTTTTACAGAAAAGATTCCAAATCTATATAAGTTAACGGGTGTCCCTTTTTTACCTAATGCAACAAAATAATCTTCATATATTTCAATATCTTTTACTTCTGCAAGACTATTATTAAAAAGTTTTAGTTTAAAAACACCTTCGTTGCCCTTAATGTCACTTTTAGGCAATATTTTTAGTATAGGCTCTTCTTGAAGCAGAATTAGGTTCTTTTGCTCTGCTCTTAAATAAGTAATCTGAGAATTCAAATTTTCAATTAAAGAATTCTTTTTGGTAATTGCTATTTCGAGAGATTTAGTGCCTTCATCTGATTTTAAGGAACTACCCCAATAGGTAAGTACTGTGCCCATGGTTATAAATACTATTCCCAAAATGTATATAAAATTTGCACTCATAATTTAGCTACCTAACTTATATTGCACCGCTTTGTTGGTTAAGGAACAAATATATGCACGGTGCTGCATATATTTGTTCCAATTATTCAAATTACCAAGTTTTTAAAATTAGGAATTGCATATAAACATCCTCGCCGTATAGTGCATTTATTTTTAGCTAGTTTTTTATTCGTAAGAAAATCTATTTGGCGCAGCTTCTAAATTCATAACTTATATTTCAAAACTCAGAACTAACCCGGTTCCCCCGTAGATGAATTGAATGGAACCTATTTAAGCTAAACTCAACTTAATTAGAGAGAGGAAGATTGTCAAGAAGTTAGTTTTAAGTGAACAACCGCTTTCGAGTTCAAAGAGAGATTCTCCGCCCGCTGTTCAGCGGACTCAAAAAGACGTAATTATTATTTAAGCAGAATCAATTTTTTAGAAGCCGTGTACAGCTGACTTTGCAAACGGTATATGTAAACTCCGCTTGCTAATTCATCCGCAGAAACGCTTAGTGTGTGGCTGCCGGCAGAGAAAAATCCTTCTGTAAGTGTTTTTACTTCGTTGCCAAGCAAATCATAAAGTTTAATTGTTAACTGCTGTTCAAACGGAAGAGAAAACCTAATGGTAGTTGTTGGGTTAAACGGATTTGGATAATTCTGGCTCAACTGAAAACTGCTTGGCAGAGGAGATTCCTCTTGCTCTAAGCCGGTTGCAACTCCGAGATAATGAGCAAGACCATTCAATAATGCGTTAGCGGTTTTTTCAATTACAATATCATTTTTAGAGGGCACCGGAATTTCCTCAACTGTTAGCGCCATGACTGCTTCGTGGTAATTTACCCAAAACCAACTTTCCGGATAGAGCAGTGGAGTTCCATCTGTCCAGCTGACAAACTGATTCCAATCGGCAATTCCTTCCGGCCAATTAGACCGTACAAGTGAAATGAAATTTTTCTCATCGACTGTGTAAGCGGCAGATGTTCCCTTTTCGTGATGATAAACAAAATATCCCTTGGAAGAATTATCTCCGTGCATGTTAAGGGCAACTCTTATCGGAACAGAGCTGTTCATAAATTCAAAATATTTCTTTTTCAATGCGGCTACTTCCGGTTGGGGATTTAACATGAACCAATTTCTTTCGAGATCAACACCATTTGAATTTTCTCTCGGTAAGGTCAATTCAACTCCATCAGGATTGTACATTGGCACAATATTAAAAATTACATGGCTCCTTAATGCAGACGCAATAGCAGAGTTGCCAATTAATTTTTCAACAATCTTCTGGGTTAACCATTGGGATTGCCGTTCGCTAGGGTGAGTTCTTGCATGAAGTGTTGTTCTGTAGATTTTCCCGGATTGGGGCGATGTGTCTTTTATGGTTATCATCCATATTGCTCTTCCTCTAACACTCGATCCTATTGAATCAATTTTCACAAAAGGACTTTTCGTTATGCTCTTAAGAAAAACAAGTGTGCTGTCGTAATTGTATCCCCAGTTAAGAAAGCTTGAATAATCACCGCCGGATTTACCAACAAATTGTTGTGGGTAAATGTTTGTTGTATGGATGATTAATAGCAGCAATAGAATTGATGATAAGACAGTATTATGTTCTCTGCGTTGCATTAAACCCACTAGTTTTTGATGGAATTGGCAAATCAAAACTAAGCGCATTTTTTTTAACCAACTTAACTTAATTCTGGCGATAAAGATAGTCAAGAAGGGACCGAGTAACCGAATTCAACGTACCGGCACTTCATATTAATAAATCATTATTTCTTTTTGCGGGACTATTAAAACAATTGCAGTAGAAGTAAGTTTGTGTATTGTTTTGTAGCCGTATTACTAAAAGGGCGTGTTAATTGAGCGAAGAAAAAAAACAAGCATGGGTTGTCTCGGCGGATATGGGTTACGGCCATCATAGGGCTGTCTATCCGTTAAAACATATTGCGTATGATGATATTTTGAATGTCGGGTCAAACTCATGCGCTAGTAAGAGTGAAGAAAAATTATGGAAGCGCTTTCTTAACGCGTATGAGTTTATGTCGAGAGCTAAGAGCTTACCACTTGTCGGCAATCCAATCTTCGGCGTTTTAGATACAATGCTGCGGATTCCTACTTTTTATCCTCTGAGAGATTTGTCTAATAAAACAATTCAAGTGGATTTTCTAGAACAAAATATTGGCAAAGGCCTCTGTTCCGGAATGCTGGAGCGAATAAAGGAGAAAGACCTTCCGCTTGTTACTTCTTTTTATGCGCCGGCAATTGCTGCAAATATGCATAGTGTTGGGGAAGTTTACTGCATCATTTGCGATGCTGATATTAACAGAGTTTGGGTTGCAAAAGAACCGTGGGAAAGCAGAATTGTATACTTCGCTCCATGCGGAAAAGCTGCCCAAAGGCTAAAAGCTTACGGCGTTCCAAGCGAAAAAGTAATTACAACGGGCTTTCCGCTGCCGATTGAACTGTTGGGCAATAAAGATTTGGATGTTCTAAAACGTAACTTAGCATTACGACTAATACGGCTGGATCCAAAAGAAATATTTTGGGCAAGGCACGGTGTCAACGTAAAACACTTTTTAGGCGAAGAGAATTGTAAATTAGAGACGACCGATAAAATCACCATTACTTATTGTGTTGGGGGCGCCGGAGCGCAAAAAGAAATAGGTGCGGCTATTGCAAAGAGTCTTAAGAACTTAATTCTTGAAAATAAAATTAAACTGTATTTGGTTGCCGGAATACGTAATAATGTGAAAGCATATTTTGATGAAATAATTAAAAATATAACGAATGATAAAAATCAGATTGAAGTAATTTACGAGCCGACAATAGCGGAATATTTTAACCGTTACACAAGCGTTCTTCATGAGACAGATATCCTCTGGACGAAACCAAGTGAGCTTTCATTTTACTCTGCATTGGGATTGCCGATAATAATGGCGCCGGCAATTGGCTCTCAAGAAAAGTTTAATAGAAAATGGTTAATGGAAATACGTGCCGGAATAAAACAAATTAAACCGGAGTATGCGCATCAGTGGTTAATTGCTTTGCTTAATAACGGATCGCTTGCAGAGGCTGCATGGTCTGGATTTTTGCGAGCAAGAAAATTGGGAACGTACAACATCATGGAAATATTAGAGACCGGACGGCTAAAAGAAAATAACTCGCCGGTAATGAGATAAGGTTCATGAAAAAGAAAATCATGTTTGTCTATTTGAAAACCGGCGGAGGACATGCTGCTCCCGCAAATGCAATTTCGAATTATTTATTAGAGAATAATTCCGACAAAATTGAAACTGTTTTAGTAGATGGACTTGCCGGAAGTTCATGGTTTGCAAAATTGATTCTGGAAAAGGGCTACCGTTTTTTACAGAACAAAGCCGAGTGGCTTTACGAAGTAATTTATTTTTTTCACAAGTTTAGATTCATTGCAAAGATCAGCGGCTTTCTCGTTACGCAGAACACTAAATCTTACATAAGAAAACGGATCCTTGAAGAACGACCGGAATTAATTGTGTTACTTCACTTTTTTATGATTGAGCCGGTTTACAAAGTTTTGGAAAAACGTAATCTCAACACAAAGGTAATTACTATAGTAACAGATCCATATACAGCTCATCCTCTCTGGTTTATAAGAAAGAATTTGAACTACATTCTGTTCAGCGAAAAGCTGAAAAGAAAATGCATTGCCGACGGAATTGCCGAAAGTAATATCAAAGTTTTTCCATTTGTGATTAATTCGAAATTTTCCTCCGTGAAGGAAAATGTTAATACTAAAGCACTCAGAACGAAGCATGGTTTTGGCGACGGGAAAATTGTTTTGCTTTTGGGAGGAGCTGATGGAATAAGGAATGCTAAGAAAATTGTAAGCGCCATTGTTGAGAAATCGAGCAATTATGAGATTGCGGTTGTTTGCGGTAAGAACACAAGTTTATTCGCTAAGATGACGCTATTAAAAAGTGAGCGGAAACTTGATTCACTAAAAGTTTTCGGATTCGTCGATTTTGTTTACGAGCTAATAAATGTTTCGGATGTTGTCATAACCAAGTGCGGCGCTTCAACAATTTCGGAAATATTGCTCTCGGGTAAAATTCCATTCATCAACAGATATTTATGGGAACAAGAAAAAGGTAACGTAGAGTTTGTTGTAGAAAATGAATTTGGGATTTATGAAAAGGATATAGATAAGCTTGCTGCTAACGTTGATGAACTGTTTCGCGATGAGAAAAAAGCAACAAAATATTTAAGCAATATTAAGTCTGCTGGTCTGCGAAACGGATTAGAAGAAGTAGCCGGGTATATAAAAAGGCTGCTTGAACTTTAGTTTAAGGATGTGCTTTCGGGCTGTTCGATAGGAACTATGTAGTCATAATTCTTATAGGAAATTTTAAGTATCGTATGCAACTCATCTCTAATAGTAAGAAATGATTCTCCAATAGTTTCGATTATACCAATAAAACACTGATTGGTGTTTTCTTCCGGTAAGGGGAAAATGTACTTAACTTTAATTCCAACTGACAATTCCATTAAAACACCTATTTGTTACACTTAAAGAAGAATAATAAAAGTCGCTGTAAAGAATGCTTATTTACGCGTTGAGAGTTTTAGCGAGGGAACTTGCGTCTAAATATACGCTTTGTAATTGGATTTTACCGAAAGAATCCGCAACCAGCTTACTAATATTTAGTGATAAAGCTTATATGTCTTTCTTTCCAAGTCGGCTAATGCAAGTTTGTAATCAATAATTGCACTCAAGTTGTTCATCTTGGAATCGGTAAGCTTCAATTGCATTTGTGATAAGTTGAAACTAGTAATATGTCCGGATTTAAATCGCTCAAGACTTATTGAATAACTCTTCTCGGCAATCTCAACACCTTTTTTCAAAATTTCTACTCTTGCCTTGGAAGAATTAAGCCGGTTAATTGCAGAAGTAACTTCCTTCTCTATTTGCTTCTTCAAATTCTGCTGGAACAACTCAGTCATTTTGTAATCAGCGTAAGCTGCTTCAACGGCATAACTGTTTTTTCCCCAATCTAAAATCGGAACATAAACCGTCATTGTTACGCTTCGCGAATCGGCAAAATTGTTAAATATGCTGTCGAATTTATTGTCGTTTTTATTGATTCCATAATTTGCGTTTAACTCTGCTTTTATTGTTCTGCGGGAATCGACCTCATCAATATTTAATTTGCCTAGCTCAAGATCAGCTTCGGAATTAAGAACTTCCGGACGATTGTTTAGAGCTGATTTAACAGCATCGTCAATGTTTAATTCTAACGGAGAATATTCCAATTGGGCTAAAATATCAACGTCCTCGTTAATGTTAAGTCCAATCAATAGTTT
>Ga0172380_10000204_pt1 | contig 127370 bp, 97 predicted proteins | sample Leawe162metaG_FD_119747 | JGI IMG/M metagenome (GOLD analysis project Ga0172380, IMG submission 119747) | Leachate microbial communities from a municipal landfill in Southern Ontario, Canada - Leachate well 162 metaG | ecosystem: Engineered > Solid waste > Landfill > Unclassified | place... | reverse complement strand
TGTTCTTCCTTGGAGAGTGCATCAAACTGCTCTTTGGTGATGGTGGATGCGGGAGGTGTTGCAGGGACCTCTTGTGCGTATGCAAGAGGACTGAACACAAGGGCACATACGATTGGTACAAAAAATGTTCGCTCTATGAACGATTGGGAATGTTTCTTCATTGAGATAATTATACCGTGATTTTAGCGTATTGTGATCTTGTGCAGTGGACATCACCTACACAATTTTTCGTTTACTTCTATGAAACGAAATTGCAAAGCGATGAGATTCAGCATTTGCGAGTAGTATCAGTTTCTTATATTCTTCAATGATCTTCTTTGAACCAACAAATCGTACTGGCTTGTGGTGTTCATCCTTAACAACTCCAACCACAGGGATGAATTTACCGGCGAGTTTTAGTACAGTTTCTGCAGTACGTACCTGAGCAGTACTTCCATCTACCACAATAAATGTCGGCGACGTCCACTCTGTATGCACGAGCCTTCGCTCAAGGACTTCTTTGAGTGCCTTTGTGTCGTCTGCAGTCTTTGTTGAGTGAACGATGAACTTCCTGTACTCACTTTTTGCTGTGGTACCATTTTCAACAACAATCATGACTCCGACCATGTTACTTCCCTGCAAATGAGCAATATCGTACGCCTCAATACGAATCGATTTGTCATCAGCATATGTTCGGGCCTCATCCTTGATGAGGGACACATCCTGAATATGCTGGAGTGAAAAAATCTTTCGCTTTACAACATGTGCCAGCTCAAACTTCTCCTGCTTTGCAAGGCGCTTCATCTCTTTCTCTAAGTCGGTAATGATTTTTTGCTTCTTACCTTCAAAGAACAATCGAACATGTCGAATCGTCCGTGCATATTCTGCCTTTGTGCACTGATTTGGATAAAGCCCGATCTGTCTATTGAAATCTATCTTCCCTTTCAATAATTTACTTTTTGAAGATTTGTATGAAAAGTCACTGTCATAAAACTGAAACAATTTCCTCACTATTTTCATTGCATCTCTAAAAAGTACACCACTCGGGTACGGGCCAAAAATGTACTGATACTCTTGCTCCGTAGTTTTATCTATATCTTTTCCACGCACAATGAGAATACGTGGAAACTCCTCCTTTGTAATAACCACATGATTGAAGCTCTTGTCGTCCTTTGAGCGAGTGTTATAAAAAGGCTTATGAGTTCGTATCAAATTCGACTCAAGCAACATCGCTTCAAGAACTGAGTCTGTGGTGACCCACTCAATGTCCTTCGCTTCACACACCATCTTCTCTATTAAAACACTTCTTTTTTCTGAAATGACTGCATCAAAATAACTTTTTACCCTATTTTGAAGTGTGGTAGCTTTTCCTATATAGAGAACTTCCTTTTTTGACCCACGGAAAAAATAGACCCCCGGTTCCTTGGGTATTTTTCTCCATACGAGTTCAGACTTTTCCATATGGGTACCATGTTATACTAAATAATTAGAAATAGTACCTCCTCCAACTCACTCTATACAGGAGTGCAAAATGGCCACAAAACGTAGGTCCCTTCGGGCTAAGAATGGCAGAATGACTCTCGTACGCATACCAGCGCTGGGACACCCTCATCTCAAGCTTCAACGGCTGTCTCAATGGGCTCAAGGTGATACGTCGTGCACGCCACAGCCTCTGAGTCGTGGAAAAGAACCAAAAAGGCCAGCGCGGGTGCTGGCCTTCACTATTCCCCGCAACATTACAACACACAAAAATGTTCGACGTCGGACGTCGAACATTTTTATAGCATCTTTTTCAGGTAGCTTCCTGTGAAGGACTTTGAATTTTCCGCAACCTCTTCTGGGGTTCCCTTTGCAACGAGGACTCCACCTTTTTCTCCACCCTCCGGTCCAATATCAATAATGTAATCGGCACATTTTATGAGATCGAGGTTGTGTTCAATAACCATGACGGTATTCCCTCGATTGACGAGCTCCTGAAGAATTTCAATCAGTTTCTTAACGTCCTCATAGTGAAGGCCAATTGTCGGCTCGTCAAGGAGGTACATGGTCTTTTGTGTATGTGGTCGATACAGTTCTGATGCGATCTTTACACGCTGGGCTTCACCTCCTGAGAGTGTTGTTGCACTCTGACCCAGCTCAAGATATCCAAGACCGACTTCTAGGAGAGAATTTAATTTCTCATGAATTGAAGGTATATCAATAAAGAATTTATCCGCCTCTTCGACAGTCATATGGAGGACATCATCAATGTTTTTGCCCTTGTAGTAGATTTCGAGCGTTTCTTTTGTGAAGCGTCGTCCGTCACAGATGTCGCAGGTGACGTATACGGTCGGTAAGAAGTGCATTTCAACAGCAATTTCACCATTGCCTTGGCATGCTTCACACCGACCACCTTTCACGTTAAAGGAGAATCTTCCCGCTTTCCAACCACGTGCGCGGGCTTCGCCTGTTGATGCAAATAGGTCTCGTATGTGGGTGAATGCGCCCGTGTATGTTGCAGGATTTGAGCGTGGGGTTCTTCCAATTGGTGATTGATCGATGAGAATACTTCTCCCGAGGTATTCTGTGCCTGTAACGCTCGTTGCATTGTAGGTATGCGGTGTTCTGAATTTCTTATCGAGTCTCGAACGAAGATTTCTGTGCAAAATCTCATACATAAACGTTGATTTTCCACTTCCCGATACTCCGGTGACGGCAGTAAGTCGCCCAAGTGGAATATCGACATTGAGATTCTTAATATTGAATGCCTTCCCGCCTCGAATTTTGATAGACCCTTTTTCAGACGACCTTCGTTCAGTAGGGATTTCAATCCTTCGCTCCTTGCGTAGGTAATCAAGCGTGATTGATCCCGACGGATTTGTCTTTTCTGAAAGTAACTTCGGAAGATAGTCTGACACCACAACGTTTCCTCCATGAATTCCGGCTCCAGGGCCGATATCAACAAGGTAATCAGAGGCAAAGATAGTGTCCTCATCGTGCTCGACGACAATGATGGTGTTCCCAAGATCTCTGAGATGTGTGAGGGTTTTAATCAGACGTTCATTGTCGCGCTGATGGAGACCAATCGTTGGCTCGTCGAGCACATACATCGCTCCCACGAGCCCTGAGCCAAGCTGTGATGCGAGGCGTATACGCTGTGCCTCGCCTCCCGAGAGTGTGTTTGCACGTCGATTGAGCGTGAGGTACTCGATTCCTACATTGACCATAAAATCAAGACGCTCGATGATTTCACGAAGTGCAGGCCATGCAATATCCTGGTCTTTCTTTGAGAGTTTTAGCTGTGCTACAAAATCGACTGCCTCACCAATCGTCATGTTGGTGAAGTCAACAATATTTTTACCAAGATTTTTCTTCCCGTCGCCTCCAATGTATACGCGAAGGGCTTCAGGACGCAACCGATTGCCGTTACACGTTGGACAAATGTCAGTATTAAATATTCCCGTCGTACCGAGCCCGTTACATTCGGTACATGCTCCGTATGGTGAATTGAAGGAAAAGAGACGTGGTTCAACCTCTGGGAATGATGAGCCATCAATTGGACAGATGAACTTTGCAGAAAGGATACGCTCCTCGCCATCGGGGGTACGCACTTTTACAAGACCACCAGATTCCTTGAGTGCGAGCTCAACAGCCTCTGAGAGTCGTTCGCGTGAATTCTTAGGTGAATGTGTGAATTCACTGACGTATATCTCATCAACAAGCACATCGATATCGTGTCGCTTATTCTTTGTGAGAATTATCTTCTCACGGAGTTGGCGGATTTCACCATCGATACGTACCACTTCATATCCTTTCCCAAGCAAATCATAGAGGAGTTGGTAGTACTCCCCCTTTCTCCCCACAATAACCGGAGAGAAGATGGCGACGCGTGACGAGCTCACCTCCACGCCGAGTACATTTTTTGTGTCAGTCTTTAGATGTTTGATCTCTCTATCTTCAATAGATTTGAGTACGATACCGAGGATTTCATCCTGCGAAAGCTTCTGGATTGGTACATCGGTATCAAGACAGTATGGTTGTCCTATACGTGCATATAAAATTCTTAGGTAATCATAAATCTCTGTGATAGTTGCCACCGTTGAACGAGGATTTCTTGATGCAGATTTTTGGTCAATTGAAATGGCGGGTGAAAGGCCTGATATTTCATCGACATCTGGTTTTTGCATCTGCTTCAAAAACTGTCGCGCGTACGATGAGAGTGATTCAACGTACCTGCGTTGTCCTTCAGCAAAGATAGTATCGAAGGCGAGGGATGATTTACCGCTCCCTGAAAGACCAGTAAAGACAACCATTTTATTCCTTGGTATTTCAAGATTGATATTCTTCAAATTGTGCGTCCGGGCACCACGAATAACAATCTTTTGATCGTTCGGGTCTATCCACGTTGTTTTAGTCTTTTTCTCTGCCATATCAATAGTTCACACGATGGTGCGTGTGGTGCATTACTGGACGGTTCGATTATACAGGAAAACACTACAAATGATAACTTGCCTATTTGGGCAAAGTGACGACGATATGTGTACCAACACCCTTAATTGATTCAACCGCTATCGAGCCCTTCATGAGTTCAATGAGTTGCTTTGTAATCCACATACCGAGTCCGGTACCAACTGTGTTGTCGACGTCTGCGCTACTTACTCTGAAAAACGGTTTAAATAGACTTTGCTGATTCTCCGCACTGATGCCCGAACCTGTATCCTTTACCCTAATCTCAATCCTATCATCGCGATCCTCTATAGCGAGGGTGATCGACCCTGACTTTGTATACTTGATTGAATTACTTACAAGATTTGTAAGTGCTTGGTGAAGTCGCATGGGGTCAGCGTGTATGCGCAAATCGGGAATGATGACCTCCTGTGATAGAACAATGTCCTTCTCACTGGCTGACTTTTTCATTATTTCAAGTACTGAGGTGATGGTATCCTGCACATTTGTCTCCGTCGGTTTCACCGTTAGCTTTCCAGAATGTATGCGCGCAACATCAAGAAGATCATTGATGATAAGTACGAGACGTCCCGCAGAGTCCTCTATCTTTTGACCATAGCCACGCACATCATCGGGAATATCTTGTCGTTCTCGCACCATACTTGCATACCCCTTCATTGCGGTGAGTGGTGCACGGAGCTCATGGGCAATCATGTTGGTAAACATATCCTTCATCTCATTCGCTTGCTTGGTCTCTCTGTATAGGTATGAGTAGTCGATGAGCTTCATGTGCCGATAGAGCAAAAATAGAATTACAATCATCACAATACCGAGCAGGTAGTATGTTTGCGTAATCCCCTCTCCGAGTGCCCTGTCGACATTTTCAAGTGATGTTTGAGTATAGATATAATATTCTTCGCCGTCAGGTGCACTGGCCAACCGGTAGCTCTGCCAGAAGCGAATTCCATTTTCAGCAAATTCAAATGATATAGTGCGCTCAGGGTCTGTATGTACAGATTGAAATTTAGACATATCTTCTACAACAGTTCCAACATCATCAAGATTTTTCGAAGCGAAGATTATGTAACCATTTGCCTCCTTGCGGATAATCAAGAATATAACTATGTCTGGATTTTGCTCTGTAATATTCAAGAGCTCTCTCTTGACAGACTCTATATTTAAATCTGGACTTTCAAGACGCGATACAAAAATATCATGGAGCATCCCGATTCTCTCACGCTCAAGAAACTTTTGATTACCTCTCGCGACATCTAAGAATTTCTGACCCGAGATGAGAAATGAAAGTGGGATAATAACAATGAGAAGAAGCGTGAGGGAAAATTGTGGATGCATCACCACATAGCGGATACCATCATGAAGACGTTGTCCAATTGCGTGAATCATATCGTTCTCGGAACCAGTACATCATCCTCTCTTCTCAAATGAAGGCCGACGAAGATGAGTACGAGACCAAGTACAAGAACCAGTATTGACCCAATGGTAAGAAGCGCCTCATTGTTAACAAGCGAAGGTTCAACAGACTCAACTGGTTGAGACGTTGCTGTTGTTTCTGTTTCTCCTTCGAAAGCTTCTGCTGTCTTTGTAAATGAAATTGGGTTACTCTTTGCGACAATCTTTCCTTCATTATTTGTTATTCCAACATACACCTCATGCTCGCCATCCTCGAGTGTTTTGTCAAAAATATAATTCCAATTTCCGTCAGCATCTGTCTTAACGGTAATAACGACAGGCGTACTGAAGATGTAGAGTGTCACGAAACTGTTAGGGAGCGCCTTTCCAGAAATAAGTGCTTTCGGTTCTATGCCATCCACACCTCGCTCAACAGTATGTATAGAATCAACAATGAGTAAATCCTCACGAACCATACCCGTTTCTCTTGGTGATTCATAGACTACGGGCGCTTCTGCTTCAGCATCAAGTGGATTAAATCCCTGAACAATTTCAATGTTGTCATTGTGTCCATCAGCATCAGAGTCTGCACTAAATGGGTTTGTCTTATAAAGATTTATTTCATCATAATCAGAAATTTCATCCTTATCAGAGTCATTCATCACCGCGTCACCAACACGTTCTCTAAGAATGGTTTCATTTTTGAGAGTAACTTCAGTCAGTTCAAAAGCAACCTGAGAAAGGTACTGTCCAATTTCCTCGATAAGCTCTTTCTTTTCAACTCCCTTTGGCAATGTAGAAATAACATCATTTCTCAAAGATTCAATTTCCTCTTGAATACGCTTGAGCATCTCGACATCATTCTTACGCTCCGCCTGTGCGAGGAGAATGAGTTTTTTATTGAGATCCATCCTAAAGATATCGAGCGAATTCTCAATGTCATTTTTTATTTCAGTATCAACATCAAAGGTTTCAACAAAGCCAGAGACAGACTCAATGTAGGTAACTCGTCCAGTATCAGAGACAGGTGATTCATTGTCAGACTCACCTTCTGGTGCGCTGTCTACAATGGTCACTAACGCGTCGTCTGCACTTTGAAGCGTTTTGATTTTTTCTTCTTGCTCGTTTGTAAAGTCATTTACAGATTCATTGATTATTGAAACAAATTTCTTGCCACCCTCTGTGTAACCATAGGCAGTTTTTACTCGAGCGTAGATATAGTATTCACCATTTGGTGAGTTTGTTGTCTCCCATGAGAATCTCCACCGCCCTCCTGTCTCGCTCCGAGCAAGTCCAAGGAAATGTGCAGTCAGAGATTTTTGTGGTGTGGCGTATATCTCAACCGAAGTAACCTCTGGAGCTGTCGCAATAACCACATCGACAAAATTTGAAACCGGGTTCGTCTTTGAAACGGTTGTTACAATATCTGGGACAAGAGGGGCAACTGCGTCCTCTGTTACTTCAGATAACTCTGTAGACGTGCTAGGAACACTGCCCGCAGTACCGTTCTCAACTGTAAGTATCTGGCCTTCCCCCTCTGTCTGAATATCAGAAATGTTTGCTCTCGGAGTAAGTGCATATTTACCATCTGGAACTCTCGTTGAATCCCAGCCAATCTTCCACGCACCATCACTTTCTTTGCTAAGGAAACCAGTCGAGTAGACATTCCCATTTGAAAGATTTTTCAGTCCAACCTTGACTGAAGTCGCACTATTCGCATCAACCTCAATAGGCACTGTACCATTGACCGAATTGGTGTTTGGTATATGCATAACGACAGGTGCGTCGATACTCTGTATTGCAACTGTCTCAGTGGGAGCATCACCCACAATTGCAGAGTTGGTGTCAGTTGAAGAGCTCTCTGAGGTGGTTTGAATGATTTCTTGCTTTTGTTCATTACTGATTATGTACGATGTCTGATCGGTATAGTCATAGGTCCCGTATGCATTCTTGATAAGTACTTTAAGTCTATACTCACCGTTTGGATATTTGGTTGTGGCAAAATACGCCTTCCATGTTGAGGCATCAATGCTTTGAGCATTTCCAAGTGTATAGAGTTGATTATTTGTACGGCTATCCAAAAGCACGCGCACCTCGGTTGCACGCGGGACATTTATCGCAATCTGTAAATTTCCTACAAGAGTGCCACCGGCACTGATAACAGATATGTGTGGTTCTGGTCGAGCTTCTTCACTTGAGATTACGCTTTCAGTAAGACTCCTTGTCCCTGAGTAAATATCTGTTGTGGTAGTCTCCAATTTGTTAATAGGATCTGTAAGAGATGGCTCAATATATGTTGAAAGCGTATTTGCAACCATTGAAATCTGTCCCGCTCCGAGATCAATTGGAAAATGTACTGCAGAGAGCATTGCTCCAAGTGCCATGAAAAAGAGACCAAATGAATACGCAACCATTGAAATGGATTTTGATGTCGGGACAGGAAACCTAAATGGAGATGGAACCGCCGGATAGATACTTGTCCGCTTAGCAACGGCTGTCTTCGGTTTGGTGTTATCAACGATACGCAGAGATACTTTACCTTGTTTTGATACATCCGAATTGAGTTTCAATTGTGTGGAAGCTTTAACCGAGCGAGCAGAGACTGTCTTTTTAGTCTTAGTATTTTTGATTGTCTTTTTTGACACACTCTTAACCACAGCAGGTTTTGAGGCTGGAGTTTTCTTCACTAATACCTGTTTGGTTTTAACAACCATATCTATGTGTACATTATATAGTCTCTGGAGAAGTTCTGCTGAGCGTAATGTCAATAACTATTTCTTTTTACCAATTGCTTCAAGCGCTTTGATTTCATCGCGAAGAATTGCAGCAGTCTCAAAATCAAGTATTTGCACGGCTTCACTCATTTGAGTACGTTTTTCAGCAAGTACTGCTTTTGGGTTCTTTTTGTACAACTCAGCATCAATAGTCAAGAGTACTCCAATTGCTTTATCGTGTTCGGTTTGCATTACTTGGGTAATATCTCGAATCTCCTTTGCGATTGATGTTGGCGTAATGTGATGTTTTATATTGTAGTCAATTTGGATCTGACGACGTCTGTTTGTTTCATCAATTGCACGTTTCAATGATTTGGTGATCTCATCAGCATAGAGAAGCACTCTTCCTTTAATGTTTCGTGCTGCGCGTCCTATTGTCTGTATGAGCGCTGTCTCAGAACGAAGAAACCCTTCTTTATCAGCATCGAGTATTGCCACAAGTTCCACCTCTGGAAGGTCCAGCCCTTCTCGAAGGAGGTTGACACCAACGAGGCAGTCAAAAATGCCCCGTCTGAAATCAGTAAGTATTTCGATACGCTCCATTGTTTTAATGTCACTATGAATATACTTTGAACTAATGCCACGATCGGTGAGGAATTCTGAGAGGTCCTCAGCCATCTTCTTTGTGAGCGTCGTCACAAGCACGCGCCCACCTTCGCTGATGCTTTTTTCTGCCTGTTCAATAAAGTGCTTTACCTGACCCTCATACTCACCCTCAGCAGTGACGCGATGAACATCCATAATTGGGTCAACGAGCCCAGTGGGGCGAATAATTTGCTCGGCAATTTGACCATCCTTTGATGATTGTTCAAACTCATACTTCCCTGGTGTTGCTGAAGTGTAGATGCACTGTCCTACTCGTTCTTCAAATTCACTGAAGTTGAGTGGCCTATTATCGATGGCACTTGGAAGTCTAAAGCCATGCTCGACGAGTGTGAGCTTCCGTGACCTATCACCAGCATACATTCCTCCAAGCTGTGGAATAGTGACGTGCGATTCATCAATAACAGTGAGAAAATCTGGAGCACCATCTTTTGTATGCGGAAAATATGAGAGAAGTGTGTACGGTGCTTCCCCTGCACCTCGTCCATCAAAGTGACGTGAGTAATTCTCAATACCATTGCAATAGCCAATCTCGCGAATAAGCGCAAGGTCATGATCGGTGCGTCGCTGTAGTCGTTGGAGTTCAAGCAATTTTTCCTCTTTCTTAAAAAGAGCGAGCTGTGACTTGAGCTCACTTTTAATATCTACCATTGCGCGCTTTCGTTCAGCCTCTGGTGTCACAAAGTGTTTAGCAGGAAAAAGATAGAAGACAGACACCTCTTCGATAATTGAACGTGAGATAGCATCTATTTTTGTAATTGCAGTGATAGTATCGTTTGCAAATGAGAGACGATATATCACCCGCTCATTGGTAGGCATAATCTCCACAGTGTTCCCAACTGCTCTGAAGTGCCCCGGGTTGAGGTCGGCATTGGTGCGCTCAAAATACATTGACACGAGAAGGCGCAGAGCCTGTGCACGAGGAAGCGGTGTTCCAATCTCAATTTTCTTATGAACCTTTTCGTACTCAATCGGTGAACCAAGACCGTAAATACATGAGACTGAAGCGACGATGATAACGTCTTCCCTCGTGAGGAGTGCCTGTGTCGAGGCATGACGAAGTCTATCAATTTCTTCGTTAATCATTGCCTCCTTTTCAATGTAGGTGTCTGAAGTCGGCATATACGCCTCCGGCTGGTAGTAGTCGTAATATGAAACGAAGTAATGCACTGCATTGTGCGGGAAGAAATCACGATACTCCTGTGCGAGTTGCGCTGCGAGTGTCTTGTTGTGAGCGATAACAAGCGTAGGTTTCTGAATTTGTGCAATAACATTTGCAGCAGTAAATGTCTTTCCAGAGCCGGTCACACCTAAAAGCGTTTGGTGTTTCATGCCACTTTTAATTCCCTTCACAAGCTTTTCAATTGCCTGAGGCTGATCTCCAGCCGGAGTTTTATCTGTTGCAAGTTCAAATTTCACCCAGTGAGTATACCGCCACATGTCATATTAAAAAAGGGTGAGCAAAACGCTCACCCCTCGCAACGAACCTTCGTTGCCCAATTTTTTGCGACACAGAGTGCGAATCTCACCTGTGCATATGCAACAACAACGCGATATACGGTCGGAAATGTCTTGTTTTTCTGTGCAAGTGGATGGTAAAACGTCAACGCGAGTTGAATGACCCTCTCCTGCTTCCACAACGGCATGGCCCACAATGTCAAAAGATTCTGTCCGTTATCACAAATCTTGAGCATGAACGACCAGAAGCCAATGGAAGATACCATCACACGATATGCACGATTCCGAAGATACTTATCATAGTCATATGACGATAACCTTGGTTTTGTGACATCGAGGACGTAGAGAAAGGTCGAAAGACCGAACCTGTCCACAAAATCGCCCTCCGACCAACGGTGAGGAAAATCCTCGAAGAGGTCGTGAAGCAATGCTGCAGCGAGTAACTCCGCAGAAAAGGCACTGTGAAAGTACATTGCAACAAAAAGGAAGACTGTAGTAGTTCGAAGGTGCGACATATACGGATCACCCGTAAGCCGTACCATTTCTCTAAACTCCATTTCTGCCACATCGTACGCATCTTCAATGAGTCTATATTCCCGTGAAGTCTTCGGGTATTGCCATTGAATCAATTCAAGGAAATGCTCTCTCGAAAAACAAGCTTGAAAGAGCGCCCAAATCATCTCAAACATGGTGCACCTCCAAGCGTGAGTAAGGTACAACGATACTACATGAAACACCGACAAGTGCCAAATTTTAATTTATACTGTAAGCAACACCTGTTTCTTACAGTATAAGCAGGAAATTAGGAAGAAAGGATTTCTTTACGAAGATTTGCAGTAAATTGGACTATGAAATGGAGATTGTGGAGGGACGCGAGATGTGCACCAAGCATTTCATGTGAACGAAAGAGGTGAGCAAGGTACGCCCGTGTATAGTGTGTACAGACGTAGCAATCGCACCCTTCATCGGGCTTTCTGAGGTCAGTCTGATATTCTGATTTTCGAAGATTGAGCTTGCCCGTTCCGTTATGTGTATGTATATAAATTGTCCCCGTTCTTCCGAGACGGGTGGGAAGTACACAATCGAAGGTATCACACCCCATATGAACTCCAGCAACAATATCTTCTGGCTCACCAATACCAAGGAGGTGACGAGGCTTGTCCTCCGGAAGAACATCGTTTACGACTGCGAGTGAGTCACCGAGGTCATCTTTTGAAAATGAGCCACCAATACCAAACCCATCAAAATCCATATCAGAAAGTGTCTGTGCACTTTTCTTTCTGAGGTCGAGGAAACGACCGCCCTGTACCACTCCATAAATGCCTTGCTTTCCGAGCATGTCATGGTTTCGTTTGTGCGCAAGAACAGAACGCTTCGCCCATCTATGTGTCCTCTCCATCGCTTCCTCTTGGTATGCATAGGGTGCGCTCGGTGACGTACACTCATCAAATGCAACGATGATGTCAGCACCAATTCTGTGCTGAATCTCAATGGAACGCTCTGCGGTGAAGCGGTGCATGCTCCCATCGATATGTGATGTGAACGTAACGCCATCTTCATCAATAACACAGAGTCTTCCCTGACTCTCCGCAAGGTCTTTTGAGTAGACCGCGAGCCCTTCCTCAATCTGGTCACTGACATCGCTTTTTGCGAACTTTGTTACACCCTTACCAAATGCAGCACCGAGTGAAAACACTTGGAATCCACCAGAATCAGTCATCATTGGTGTGCGGATGTTTGAGAAAGTATGAATCCCTCCTGCTTTCTCAATAATTTCATCACCTGGTTGTAAATAGAGGTGGTAGGTGTTCGAAAGAGCGACCTGATTCCCAACGTACGTCTCAAGGTCTTCTGGCTTTATAGATTTCACGGTTCCCTTTGTACCCACCACAACAAATACCGGTGTTTCAATATCCCCATGGGGAGTGTGAATCACACCGGCACGTGCTCGTGTTCCGTGTACACGCTTTTTTATTTCAAATGTGACTGGTGACATTTACTCTATCTTGAGGAGCTCAATTGCAAACACAAGTGTCGCATTTGGTGGGATGACACCAACCTGCCTATTGCCGTATGCCATATCGCCAGGAATAACAAGTATTCGCTGACCGCCGACTTTCATACCCACAAGTCCCTTATCCCAACCCTGAATAACACTTCCTTTCCCAACAGTAAAGAAGAACGGCTCTCCCCTATCATATGAACTGTCGAAGCGTGTACCATCCTGAAGTGTACCAACATAGTGCACTGTTACCTTATCGCCTTCCTTAACCACAGCACCCGTACCAATACGAACATCGTCAACAACAAGATTGAGGAGCTCACCATCAAGTGAAAATGATTCCTTGAGTGCAGTTTCAAGATCAGCTGTATCCTTCATGCTTTCACCACTGACTGCAACGATTGCGCTCTGGGTACTTGGATCAACTTCGGTAAGAGTTGCAAGTGTGTCTGCCTTAAAGCGGATAACACTGAGCGCGAGAGCCATCACTGCTATACTGAGGAAAATCCCCACCGCTTCGTACTTATTGAATGAATTCATAATTAGATATTTATGCTGACTATAATAGCCGTGTCACGGAAAGATGCAAGTTTTCTAAAAGGGTGCCGTAAATTCTCCCACACTCACGGTCTGGTGATTGAGAGCATCAAAATCAGCAAAAATCCTTTTGAAAAGAGTATCTTTACCCGTTTCACCCATAGGTGACGGCTGACTTCTCACCATAATGCTCGTGAGTGGAATGAGAGAATATTTGATTGTGCTTGTCCCTATATTTATATTGAGCGCAACCATTTCTTGCACATCCTTGCTGAAATATTGGTCAAAGATAAAGTTTCCAAGAGAATAGAATATTGGCTTTCCGTTATAGAACCCCACATCTTGAACTACATGTGGGTGATGTCCGACAACAGCATCGATGCCGTGGTCAATCAAAAATTCAGAAAGAAGTCTCTGCTCGTCATTGTGAATGAGTGCATATTCCTCCCCCCAATGAATATAGGCAATCTGAATCTCACTTTGTGTTGTACTGCTCGCAATAAGTGCTCGTAAAACTTCCCTGTCTGGTTCCTTGTAGAGTGTATGGACAAATATAATACTTACCGTTCTTCCACTGACCACCTGTGTATGCACCGAGTCATGATCAAGAGTGCTCGGTGAACCACCGCAGACAAGTGCATACTTAGAGCAAAGTTCCTTGGTATATGAAAATGCCGAAGAGCCATAATCATAACTATGATTATTTGCAAGGGATAAGACGTCAAACCCAATATTCTGAAGAATACCCAAAAACTCCTCTTTTATCGAGAATTTAAACGTCATCGGCTCGGCCTTCTCATGAACAGGTGAGACAATTCCCTCGAAATTTCCAATAGTCAAATCTGCGGACCTCAACAGATGCTCCGTGTTGATAAATGGATAGAGAGCACCACCACGCTCCATAAGTAACTCTACATTTCTTCCGAGCATAATATCACCCACAAAAAGCAGGTTTAGCGAGGGGACAGTTTCCCTTTCTTGCTGCGCAACATCAACAGCTGATGTTGCTACTGGTAATACAACAAGCACATCAGTTGTTGCTCGATGTGCAACGAGTAGCAAAAAAGTACTTGTAAGCAAGATGATTGCTGTAGCTGTACGTCGCTTCATTTTCCACATTAGTTATTTTGTCCCTGCTTTATATGAGAGTGGTAAATTTCAAGGAGAACGAGGAAGAAGCTCAAGATCACAGGTCCAAGGATAAATCCTATCGGCCCAAACATAGCAATGCCACCGAGTACTGACAAGAGAATGAGAAATGGATGCACATCGTTCCCACGACTCATCACATAGGGACCAAGGAGATTGTCGATAAGTCCAACCGCAACGACGCCCCAGATTCCAAGAAGCAGTGCTGATAGCTGTGAACCAGTCATAAGGAGAAAGAGTACCGAAGGAATAAAGACAATACTTGTACCGACTCCGGGTACGAGGGCGCCAACCGCAGCGATACATCCCCAGAGAATTGCTCTATCGAAACCAAAAATAGAAAGGCCAAGTGCAGTGAGAATTCCCTGAACCATTGCAACGAAGACGGTACCGATTGCAACGGTGCGAACTGCAGTAGCGAGTCTATCGAGGATGCGCTCATCATAGCTGTCTCGAAGTGGGCTCAGCTGTATGACATACTTCGTAAAATATCTTCCATCTCTAAAAAAGTAAAATGATGCAATGAGCGCAATGAAGAAGAGAAACACTGTTGACGCGGTGGCTGTGAAAAGACCGACAAAATGAGTGACCACGAAGCTTGCCGCTTGCTGAATAACCGAGGCTATATCAAGCGTAAAGCCTGGAATAACTTTTTGAACGACCCCTTCAACAACCGAGAGCGAATGGATTACGGTGACCTGTTCAGATGAATTAATTACTGAATAGACCGATACGGCCTCACGAAGTATTAAAGAGGAAAGAATTGCAAGCGGAACGACGACCACAATAATTACAAAGAGGAGGGAAAGGAGAGCTGCGACAGTCTTGTTTTTCACTATCCTTTGCTTAATTTGTCTATGTACGGGGTAACATACCGTGACCACAATAGCAGCGAGTGAAAGCGCCCCGAGAAATGGAGCAAAAAGTAACCACACAAGAAAGGCTGATACGCCAAGAATGCTAAAAAAGAAAACGTGTTCAATAAGTTTTTGAGCCGATATACTCATACTAGTGTTTCTATTGTATACCCGTATGTCTAAATCAACAAAGGCCAGAAATTCAATTCTGGCCCTTTATTTATTTCACGAACTGTTTCTGTGAGGAAACAGCGACTGTCTCGAGTGCCTTGAAGGATGCGGTGAGGGCATCGTCCATAGCACTGAACGTCTGTGAAAAAAGTGATGAAAGGTACATGAGTACAATCACCACTCCGATTGATCTGAACATAGATAAGCTTTGCAACGTTTACTACACGCGACTGACATGTAGCCCAAATACTATTGGTGGTTGCAAAAGGCTATCTGAACATCCTCTTTTATTATGCCACAGGCTTCACCATTGCACAATAGTATTTAATGGCTCTACTCAAGGATATTTTTTGTATAGGTCTCAAGTTCTTCTGCTGTAAGAACACCTCGCTTATGAGTACTCAGCGTACCATCACTCGTATAGAATACTGTTTCAGGCATTGCATAACCGCCAATAGCGCGATAGAAGTTGTCTGTGGGATCAATAAGAAATGTAATGTTTTTCTCAATACTGTAAATATCTAAATATGACTTCACGAGTTCCCTGTCTTCCATTCTATTTATAGCAAGGATTTGAATTGAATCGCCATACTTTACTTTAAGCTCATTAAGAAGCACGAGTTCATCCTTAGAAAACGGCATCCAGCTTGCCCATGAGTTCACTATCAGGCTTTTTCCTTTCATTGAGCTCAAGAAAACTGGATTGCCATCGAGGTCGAGGTAGCTTGATTCCAGACTTGGTTCGATAGATTTAAGGTCATTTTGGAGTCCAGTAAATGGACTATATGGGGAAACAAGGAGAAATGTGCCGACAGCAAAGAGGAGCACTATGGATGAAAGTATAACGACTATTTTGATATGCTTCCGCTCTATGTGATACATATTTCCCATTCCTCCTACCCTTTAATGAATAACTCGAAACTATCAGGTGTCTCCCCCTCACCAGCGGGGATAAGATTAAGCTCAACGTCTCGCCCCATAAAACGCGCTTTTACTCTGGCACCTACACTTGCGTCGAAAGAGACTTTGAACCGCTGTGGAGTGGCAACCTCTGCACATCCTTTTGTGCTATTCACCACATCAAAATCAATGATGGCAGTCTCAGGCATTGACTCTTGCACTTTGGTATCCCAATTGAGCAGGTCGCACTGTGTCGGCATCACAATCTCACCAACAAGTGTGTGCGTTGTGTCGATGTAAAAATGTTTTGCGTCGATACGCGTGATGTTCCTATATGGGTCTTGCTCCTCAACGCTCACGACAGGAGACTGTACATCTGAAGCAATTTCTTGCTTCTTAATGTAGGCAAAGACAAACATACCAATGATAATAATTGACAGGACCACACCAGCAAATATTGTAGATTTGTGATTCATTGTAGTTATATGAGAGCTACTAATACGCTTAGTATACCACGTATAAAAACCCTCGTGTTATTCTGATTTTAACTCTTGTATATCACGCACATCCTCATCAGTAAGTGTTGTTGTTGAATCGCCCTCACCAATAATAACCTCATACCCCTTCCCTCCCTCAACCGCATTTCCAACGTATAGCACGATTGCAATGAAGATACAGATGAGTGCAATGACTGAAAGGAAAAACTTTTTATATTGCACCACAAAGCTCATCACTGTGGCGAACGTGCTCAAGGACTCCTCTGTAGTAGTAAGCCGCTTTCTTAGATCGAGAACACCGTCTCGAATAGGTGCAGAAACGGTTGCGTACTTTTGCTTCCCATTTTCAATCTTTGTTTTTGAACCCTGCGATTGTGCGGGCTCGTTCACAGCGCCACCCTGTCTCACTGGAACACCCGCAAGCTCGAGCATTCTCCGAACATACGCTCGAACCATAAGAACAATAAGCCAAATAATGAATGCGAGGGCCCCTAGAGTGATGAGTGTCCACTTGACGGGGATTACCCAAAAATAGCTAATTGCGCTCACGCTCTTGATTCCATCACTGCCATAGGCAAGCGTTACTTCTGCTTTGTATCTCCCGATATCAGTCACCCTAAAGTCACTACTCCATGAAAACGAAAAGTTTCTAATTGATTTAGGGAGAACATTTCCATACTGTGTTTGATAATTAATAGGAATTGTGCCACGTTCTGTCCCCCACATATTTGAGATGACAATTTCACCGCGTGGTTGTAAATGGACATTTCCCTTATTTTCAAATCTCAAAATAAATTCAGCATTTGGTGTGTCGAGGAACGAATCGCGAAGGCTAAATTCCCGAATCGTTCCCACTTCGTCCACATCCCCCTCGACCCGAAGAAAAAGCAATGAAGTCACTGCCTGTGAGGCAAGCACCGCAAGTTCACCAGTACCCTTGGGCTCTTCTGTCGAAATCATGATAGCTGCGTAATGGCCACCGGGTGCTGCATTTTTAGGAACATCCGCAAAGAAAGTTATGTCTGTTGTTTGCTCAGGAGGGATAACAATGGGACCATTGTTTATGACAATCCAATCTGCGAGTGTTGTTTTTTCAACTAAATCCTTCGGGATTGGAGTAAACTTCCCCTGCCCACCCTCACCTGTCGCCTCAAAATTAACCACTTCAGCATACACGGTAAGCGGGTATGGATTTCCATTTACCGCCTTCACACTACTCTGCCACACGTCTCCAGGGAGTGCAGAAATTTGAAAAAGTGGTGGCGTGACACTCAGAACCTGTTTTGTTTGTGCGGAAGTGCACGGAGCAAAAGAAAGGAAGGTTACACATGCAAAAACTGCTATACATACTTTAGACATTTTCATTTTTTGGTTTTAGGTCAATATCATGATGTACTGATTCACGAACACCATCTCGCACATGAACGGTGATTCTTTCACTATCGTCAACTGCTTCATCGAAATATTTCTTGTGGAGGTGCCACGCAAAGGCACCAACACAGACAATCATTATTGTCATAATAATCATTATAGTGCGCATTGGAAATATGTAGAAAAAACTCGTATCCTGCAGTGAGGCACGTTGCTCGTTTCCATACTCAACTGAAAGGAAGGCCTTGTATTTACCAAATAGTCCATCAGTGGGTACTGTGGCAATAAATGAGTGCTCTTCTCCCTGCCTAATGACAACGGCATCTGGATTTATAGGAACTGTCCCGACCTCCTTCCCGGTACCATCAAAGAAAATGATTTCACCATCAGGGACAAGATCTTCGTCCCCAGGATTTGTGAAGGTAAACACCGCTGCCTGATTATCGTTCGACGTTACAAACTTATCAACAATAAACCTCGAGAGCTTTAGAAACGCTGTCGTGGTGTCCTCTATGGTTACGGTAACTACCGTGCCTGGAGCTTCCCCGTTCATAGTCTGTCGTTCAGCCTCGTCTCGATTGCCTCCATTTCCGAAACTGATAAGGGCGTGGTAAGTTCCTGGCTTTGGATTTGGATTGATTCGAAGTGTAAGAGGAAATACTTTTGTCTCGCCGGGTTTCATATCAACTCCCAACCGACTGATTTCAATCCACGAGGCTAGGGATGTCGTACGATCACTTGCAACTGCTTGTACGAATTCTTGTATTTCTCCGCCAGCATCAAGCGATATGTTATTGACAGAAGGATATACTGTTATTGGCTGACTCCCCGTGTTTACGAGTGTAATATCTCTTGTGACGATGTCTCTGCCTTCCAATTTTTCGTCGATAACACGCGGAGAGACTGTATAACCTTGCATTGCGTATACATCGTGAAAAGAAGCAAGCGTGAGGATGGCAATCAGTATGTATTGGATGTTCTTTTTCATATTAAAACATTGGTACAGAAATATATCGTATTCGTGCCTCATAAAGCCCCGCCTCTTGTAACTCTCTACGAATGATTCTAAATATAACATCGGTTACTTCACCAAATGCTGGCTGGGTACTGTATGCGACTATTTCCGGTGTGGTCGTATTAACTTGCGCATATGTATCAATGGCAGAAAATCGAGTTGACCCACCCTCTAGGGTATCATCACTTGTATGATATCCAAAACAGCTTGGTGCCACGGCGCTACACCCTGACACCCACGAACCTGGTACAGCATTTGTGCCTGTTATTGGCTTAATAGTTGACCCAGACGAGCTCATCAAATCACCATCCATATACATAAGCAACTGGTAGCCCTCTGTACCATCAGTATCAACAGCAAGTCGGTGTGCCCCCTCAAGAGTTGAACTTGCAATAAGAGAGCCGAAATCAAGAGATGCTGGTGTTGTGTCAATATCAAGGGTAACACCCTCAATAACCGTTGATGATGCAAGTCCATCCATAGCAAAACTGAGGCTCGCGCCTTCGGTTGCAAGCGATGGGTAGGCCTCACCAGTATTTGTTACCACAGGAATATCCTGCACAACATCATATAATCTAAAATAATAGACACGATTCACACGTGGCCCCGCAGACTGAACAGTGAATTCATATTCAGTAGGGACACCTGCACTGTGGCGGAAACCGGTCATTACATCAGGTGATTCATTATGGGTACCACACCCGCTACCAACACCAGCGACACAACTTGCGCTGTCAGAGAGTGTTGAACTTGAGATTTTTGCATTATCGGTACCACCGCCATTTGCATAGCACCAGGTGGAGGTAGCGATACAGGTTGAAGTGGCGACAACATCATCTGCCACGGTGAAATTTGCATACTCTGAATATTGTAATTTAAACCTCACATCATCACGCGAGATATTCTCAGTCTCTTTTACCGTAACACGAAGCTTCACAGCCTGCCCATTTGCAATATTTACAGGGGTGACATTTTCAGCAGAGAGTGTTGTGGTCGGCGTGATACTCATCTCATCCTCGTACCATCTCCAATTTTGTGTTTTTGGTGTAAAGCTTGCAGTCCTGATTTGAGGATAGGTGCTACTGTATGCGCCAAAGACTGTCCCGTCCGATTCCACCATGCGGAAACAATAGTCCGTTTCAGCATTTGCACCATTTTGCTCAATGAGCCAGTCGTACTCAATCTCATCCCCTTCAGGAACCGCGTAGGGGTTTACGTCAGTATTATTTTCTTCCTCAAAAGATCCGGCAATATCCGAGAGCGAAAGGAGTAAATCGCCTCCAGTTGGTGGATTTCCTGAAAGAACAGTTCCATCTGTTGTCCCTGTTGCATTATAGCCACGCCACACAGTACTTGATGCCGAGTCGCCAAGTGTTGTCCACGAGGACGCTCCAATGGCACTACACGTAGTGACCATTTGTCCGTACTGGAGTTTAAATGCTTTTGTCCCTGCAGGGAACGTTGCATTAATTGCCATGAGAGACATACGAATGCGTATTCTATCTCCCTCTCCAAGGGGCTCATCTCCGCCACCTATGGCAGTGTCCTCGCCAAGGGTGACGCCGCCCGGGGGCCATGCATCGTTTGGTATCAGTGTGTTGCTATCGGTGAGGAATTGGAAGTGATTTTGGCGAATTGAGAGTCCTGCAGTCGGCCACTCTACAATCTCTGCACGAACGGTAAGACTTGAACCCGTGTTACTTCTCCATATCTCAAACGCAGTTGTTGAAGCAATGGTGACACCTGCCTGTGCACGTGGATGTACGGTGCCTACAAGCGTCGAGCGCGCGTTAGAAAAAATTGATGCATTGGTAAGGTCACTAAGTGTCTCAGAGAGCGTTACACTCACAGTGAGTGGTGCAGTCCCTGTATTTGGTGATGGGTTGGACCTAATTACATTCATTGCACCACTTGTTGTCTGTACGTTCTCAATAATCCATGCAACTGAAGTCTGCCCTGTTGGCGTTGTTGCACCTGTCTGGAGAAAATATGACACAAAGCCAATACTCGAGAGCCACACCTCATGGCCAAATTCATCGGTACCATTGAGCGCGGTAGCATTTCGTTTTTGAGTATGGAGAAACGTTCGTGTAAGACTGTTTACTGCGGTAATTGCCTCGGTTTCAGTGGTTCCAGCCAAGGTGTAGGTATGCTCACTCCGTTGCACAAACCAATTTTGCCCCTTAAATTCGACAACAGCGTAACTCGTTGCGACTGCATTATTTGATTGTGCCCCCCTTGTGAATACCGGTTCATTAGTCGCTCCAGCCCACTCCGATGTTGAGATTCCAGTGTTGTATGTTGTTGAGTTAGCATTGGGGTTCCTTTGTCCGGTGATAAACACAACAACATCAGCATCGTCAACAACACCAACAACTGGAGTTCCTGTTGCGATAAGCGCAGTTGCTCCATAAGTGACACCTGATTGCGAGTGCACCACCATTTCATTATCAGAGCCTGGTGCACCAATAAATTCAATTATTTCCCACGAGACGCGAGTATTGTCCGTAGCACCCGTTCTTGCAATTGTCACTGAGGTCATGATGTCAGATGGATTAACTATGTATGCAGTGGTATTTGCTGAAGTTTGTGCGGCCGTAGCTCCTGTATTATGTCCTGCACCAGTCATCCCTATATTTGTAATACGAATAAATGCACTCGTTGAAGCGGTAGGTGCTGTATAGTCAACACCTGCGGTAAGTGTGGCTGATGTTCCTGTAATGGTTACTGTGCCTCGCTGAATCTCAAAGTCGCGCTCAGGTGATGTGGTAAGCTCAGGATATTGTGTATACATATCAAGGGATGTACCAAGATTGGAAAGCCTAAAACAATAGGTTGTGTCATACCCCGCATTGATTGTTTGCTTTATTGAATACTCAGCTTCGATATATTGTGCTGAGGTAAGCGTCGTTGTGGCGATTGTTGTTGATGCATCCTTCACTGCGTTGTTTGGTGTCAGAAATGTCACATTCTCATTGGTGACTCCTCCACTTGCAACGGCAATGTTTGTTGTGTCTCCCGCGTCGGAGAGATTTGTTGTTGTTGCCATTTTCCATGCACCGCCCGATGAGCCAACTTCAGTCCAAGAACCAACTGCGCTACACGTAGTGATTTTTGTTCCATATTCAAGACGAAGTGCAGTTGAGGCCGATGTTACACCTCCCTCGTTTGAGATCTGCAGACGAACACGAACTGGGGTCGTCTGAGCAATATTAGTAATCGGCGTGTCTTCTGTACCTCCCGAAAGTGATGTGGCAGTAACCTCTGTACCATTGTCATTTCTCCAGTGATAGTGTGTCTGCGTGAGCACTGCTCCGACGAGCGTCGTTGAACCATTCATATTTCTATCAATCGTTGGACTCACTGACCCACCACCTGAGACAACAAGATTCACTGAGGGCGTCTCCATCACGATATCAATTGTTTCACCATTCTGAGCTCCAGCCGTTGTATCAAGTACTGTATACAGACACATGGTTGATGTGGTACTAATGGCAACAGACCCAGAAAATGTCGAGGTACCATTTGGTCCTGAGAACCCACTGGTGTCCGTTGCACCAAATTGCGCCTCACCTCCACCATAGGAGGCGCTTGCACAATTATACGGGCTCGTAGTGTCTAAATCGTAGTAGAGTTTTATATTATCAAGATCTGTCTCTGCATCAATACTTCCACTTTCAGTAATCATTATGTTAGTGACATTGTGTGCACCAGCATTGTCGGTGATAACGAAGGCGCTTCCTACGTAATAGTTAGTTGCAGGAATTGTGGTCGTCGCATTTTGTGATGATGTTGCCACCGTGACCGAGACATCGGCAGCAATATTCACACGAGGATACTGATTGTATGCACTGAGTTCAGTTCCCGCATTCGTCACACGGAAGCAATATGTATTTCCCTCCGTCGCTGTCGTTGAGGCAATGATTGAATATTCAAGATCCACATACTGTGTCGACGAAAGTATAATACCGCTTGTCTGGGATGATGTATCCTTTACACCCCCATTTGGAGTAAGGAAAGTAGTATTTTCATTCGTGACACCTCCACTTGCAACAGCGATGTTTGTCGTATTGTTTCCATCGGTGAGGTTGGCTGTATTGTACATATCGAAGTCTCCGCCTGCAGTACCTACGTCTATCCACCCTACGGCTGACGAGCACACATCAGACGTTTGTGCGTATTCGAGTCTATATTGCATTGTTGGAGTAGAACTGCTTCCTTCATTCGAGATGCCAATACGGAGACGGGTCGAAGTTGCCTGTTGGAGTGCGGTGAGCGAGGTATCCTCTGCACCACTTGTTTTTGATGTCGCAGTGACCTCAGTACCGTTGTTATTCCTCCAGTGATAGTGGACTTGGGTTGGAATATCGTTACTCACCGTAGTCACACCTCCAATATTTTGTGATGTTGCTGGGCCGGTCACACCTGTTGCTGTAATGTCTGTGGTAGGGTTTGCAATAGAAATGTCAATCGTTGCATTACTTGCTGTTGAATCAAGAATGTCGAGCACCACATACACGCACATCGCAGATGTGGTACTCACATTAATACTTGAACCAGTAAACGATGAAACTCCATCTGCACCAGAAAAGCCATTTGTGTCAGTTGAGCCAAATTGACTTTCCGAGCCACCATAGGATTCGCTCAGACAATTATACGGCGCTGAAGTATCAGACTCGTAAAATAGTTTTATGTTTGAGATATTTGTAAAACCATCGATGGTACCCTCTTCAGAAATTGTTATACTCGTGACATCCATTGGTATATACGTGTTGTATAAAAGAAAACTTCCGCCAAGATAGAACCCCGAGGTACTTGCAAAGGCCGATGATACTTGTGAATTGGTCGTCGACGCATGTATTCCAGGAAAGATATCAGCAATAGTGTCACTGAGAATATCGTCAGGTGTTGCCTCATACCAACTTACCAACATTCTTTCGTCGCTTAAATTATTGAGATCAATTCCATAGATGTCACCCGCACCAGAATTTACTGGTCCGACCTCATTCGACCACGTTGCCATGCCGTCAGAGGAGCTCTTCCAGTAAACATTTCCCGTCCCCGCGCTACCAGCAGTCGTTTGAGCTGAATATGCAACATAGACATCGTTATTTGCAGCGTCCAGTCCAATGGTAACCCCTGTAATCGCCCGCGTCGCAACACCACTCACCACATTTGTTGTAGTTGCCCAGGTATTCCCATCGTAGAATGCAGTACGCACATCATCATCAGTTCCGAGTACAGCATTATCAGCGGTATATGCAAGGTACACGGTCCCTGGAGTTGTTGAGCTTACCACCACAGAAAGTCCCACGTCATAGGTTGTGTTATCCGTCGCGTTTCCATCGATTACCGTCCATGACGCAGACCACGTTGCATTATTCCAAATCTTATACCGAATGTCCTCAAGTGAGATATCCCTATTGATAAGCATAAGATCTCCTCCAGAAAGCGGTGCAAGAATACTATAATCGTTTGCCAAATCCATTGGATTTGTTCCTGTCTCAGTCCACCCAGTAGCGAGCTCACACCCTGTGGTACATTCAACAACATACGCATCGGAGGCATCCGCAACCCCCGCATACAGAGTACCATCAGTACCCTTTGTGATTGATGCGTAGTTTGCACCAGTAACGAATGTAGCAGTACTATTTCCGCTATTTGTGCTTATATCGACAGGTCCAGTCCCTTTAAGGAGGGTGTCTCCATTTGTATCAAGATTATTGTAGAACAAATCATCGGCACTTGTGTCTACGGTAAGAATGTGAACAATTGTACCAGCATCACCCGGTGTCCATCTGTCATACCAGATACTTATCTGTGAACAGTCTGTTTGTGCATCTACTGTGGTTGTCGCGCTCCACGCACCACCTCCGTCACTCGTTTTCCTATATGCGCAATAACCACCTGCATCGACAAAAAATTTGTATCCTACCTGATCATTGATAAATACTGAGTTAGTCCCAGATTTGATATGCTCTGTCGCCGTAAGACTCACATCACTATCAATAGTGGATTCTGCAGCCTGTGCAATCTGTGCTGTTTTAAAAATAAGACCATCACCAAAACTGCCAATAAGAATTGCACATATTATATATAGAGAAATACCAACTCGAATTCCTCTCCGTTTCATCGAAAAACCTCCATGCATTTCTCCTCTATTATCGCGCACTTAGAGTATCAAAACAATGACAAATTGGCTAAGGAAGTGATTAAGTCTATATCGTTTGCTCCTCTATGAATGGCTCGACGACAAGATCTTCAATCTGATTTGTGCTCGAGGCCGTTACATCTTCAAAAGCAGGGATAACGAGCTCATCTACGACAGCACTATTTGGAACGTCTTCAACAAAATCAGTTGTGGTTGTTCCTACAATTTCGTCAATGACGAGTGCCGGAATAACCACATCATCGCTATCAATACCATCGTCAATATCTGGGGGGAGCTCATCGGTATCTCCCTCTGTCTTTGGCTTCAACTGGGTAATGGTCGTTACAAGCGCTCGCTCTTCTCCTGTCTGATCGGGGTCAGGAAGTTCCTCGGGGAGGTTTACGGGCTGCGAGGCAAGATGAACGACCTCCCCACTCTTCAGGTCATACCCACGAGTTTCAATATCACCAGATTCAAACTTTGTATCATAGACAAGCACAAAGCGTGGATTCTCTATAGAACCTCCTTCAGCGTCTTCAATAGTATTGATGGTTTTGGTGCGTATGTCATAAACCTTCATTCGCCATGCATTGTTTTCAAACGATTGCCATACAATGTGTGTTCCATTTATGCTCGGCGTAATATCGTGAAATGTGTTATCGGTGAGCATAGATATCTCACTGTCCTCAGATAAGAATATTTCCCAATCACTTCCCACCCACCCCTGCCAGACAATAGTATCTCCGAAGCGGTTCGGTTGCATGTTGTTGTATCGGTCATTGGTAACCTGCTCTTCCTCTTCAGTATCAAAATCGTAGACAATAATTTGGTAGCGACCTTCAATGAGCCTGTGCCAAACTGCGGTATCTGAAATCTCGTCATAATATGGCGCATCATCATCAAACTGATTATTTGATATCTGCACAAGCTCACCACCCTTTTCTATATAAATTTCTTTGTCACCCTCCGCATCACTTGCTGAAAAGATACGGTCAGTAAATGTAGGTGCGGGTGCGGACGAAGACTCAGCACAGTAGAATGTCCCGTCCCCGACTGTTGTACACTCATTTTCAGAGAATGAAAACTTATTACCATCATCATTCACTGAATTTAAAACGATTGTCTCACCAACTATCTCTGCTGGAACGGCAACCTCATCAACCTGTTCTTCATCTGTAGAAGCAGACTCTTCCTCCTCAAATCCATCCTCAGAAGCAGTATCAGTTTCATCGAATACTTCCTCACCAGTAACGATCTCTACATCAGCTGATTCTTCTACAATCTCAACATCTTCATCATAATTTAGTTCAACGGTTTCTTCTATAAATCCAAGTTCAGTATCTTCCTGACTCAATTCATGTGACTCCTCTGGAACATTGATTTCACCATCTTGATTATCTGTAGTCGACATTTCTTCAGAAACAAACTCACCGGCCTCCACGACTTGTGTCTCCAAAGTTTCAGAAACAATTTCATTTGGCTCCTGAGCAATCTCAGTTTCAAGCACTTCAGCACCGTCTTCATCATTTGAATCATTAAGAGGAACGACTGGTGTAGTTCCGTCCTCAACCCCAACACTACCAGTATCTACACCCAAATTTGAATTATCAGACGCGGAAATGTCTGAATCTTCCGCATCATTTGAGGACAAGGGCACCTCCTCTGAGGTAGCGGGAGCTCCAGCATCAATTGTTTCATCAGCAAAGAGGGGTGCGAGTGGGAGAAAAACCATCACAAAGAGAAGACACACGGAAAGAACACTGTATACCAGATACTCCAAACCGCGCATCTCTCTATGCGAATGAGTCATTGTATAGCGTCTTTTCATACTCTACGTACAAACATCACGCGTAAACATTCATACCGTTCATTGTTTACCCAATGTGCCTGTATATACAATAGTAACAACTTACCCAAGTGTTATCCACAGAATTATCAACAGTTCATGAGCATCTGTTATGCATCGAGCACCCCGTCTTTCATCCATACCACCCTATCGACATATTTTTCATCCTCCAGTTCATGTGTGACCACAAGAATAGTCTGTCCAAGCTCTTTATTGAGCTTCTGAAACAATGTAAACACAACCCCAGATGATACCGTGTCAAGATTCGCTGTTGGTTCGTCTGCGAAGAGTACTTTTGGGTTATTGATGAGAGAGCGAGCAATAGCGACGCGTTGTTGTTCGCCCCCAGACATTTCGTGTGGATAGTGATGCATGCGATCTTTAAGTCCTACGACCTCAAGGAGGTGTTCTGCACGCTTCCTAGTCGTAACGTCGCCAAATGCCATTCCGGGGAAGTATACATTCTCAAGTGCAGTGAACTCTGTAATGAGTGCGTACTCTTGGAACACATACCCAAGATGTTCAAGTCGAAACTGTGTGCGCCCCTTTTCCGTGAGCGCAAGTACATCAACTCCGTTTATTATTACGGTTCCAGTCGTCGGCATGTCGAGCAGACCAAGTTGGTGAAGCAATGTGGACTTCCCTGACCCACTCCTCCCCATGAGTGCAACAAACTCTCCCTTTTCAACAGAGAGCGAGACGTCACGCAACGCGTACGTAGGTACGTCTCCAGGGTAAGTTTTTGTGAGATTTTTTACAGTTATCATATGTTTATCTTACCCCCATATCGAGGTGAGGATATTCTCACGAGCAACTAACTTTGCAGGGATAAATCCTGCAAGAAGGCCCGCGATGATGCTACTCATAATATTTATGGTTATGCCAAGTGACGTATACACGAGCTCAGTCGCACCATACGGCATAATAATAGGGCGAATCGTAAGAAAGGGAGTGACAAACCAGAATATAATTGCGAGTCCGCAGAGTATGCCAAGTATTGAATAGAAAAGCGATTGTACTACATACGAGAGTTCGATAATACTTTCCTTAATACCAATGGCTTTCAGGATGCCGATTTGACGTCGTTTGCTTATCGCGTGTACGTATATCATGACAAAGATAGTAATCGCAGAGACAATAATACTAATAACGCTCACAATGAGCGCAATTATATTGAACGCGGAGACAAGAATTCCCACAGTCGAAAGTCGCGTCGTATATTTCTCAACAGTAAGCTCGGGAAAAAGTGTATGAATACGTGTTGCATACTCATCGAGTGAATAGCGCTTGAGGTCGGTACGAACGAGAATCTCCGATGCTGTGTTATACGTCGAGAGAACAGCTTCAGCTTCTTGAGCTGAAATGAACGCAGAATTTCCAGCACTTCCCATAGATATCTTAAATATTCCCTTCACCGTGTACGTTCTCATGAAGCCTTGTGCATACGTTACCTGCACCGTATCGCCAACCCTCACTCCCCCGAGGTCGGTGGTCTGTTTTGTTCCATATCCTCCCGAGAGGTTCGCACCGATAATGATTTCATCATCTCGAAGGACATCAGGAAACCCACCTGCAACAATGTTTTCGCGAACGGTCATTATCTTTTTTTCTTCAAGTTGAGTAATGCCTATGAGTGGCGCTGAGACATACGAAAACGTTCCTGTGTGATCTTTATCATAGGCGAAGGTACCACCAAGTAGGTAATGTCGTGTTGTTCCCGTGACGCCAGGGATTGTTTCAATGCGCGCCCGTACACTTGACTGATCCACAATATACTCCTTTTGAAATGGTTTTTCTTGCGGGAGGACAATGAGATGCGCGGTTGATGTATCAATCATTGAGCGCATAATGCCGTCAGAAAAACCAGAGAGAAACCCCGATACAAACATGAGGTTAAAAAAAGATAGCGAGAGAATGAAAACAATAAGAATTGCAGACGAAATGTGTCCATTCACAATGGTCTTGTATGCAACGAAGAGCGCTGTTTTAATATCAGTTCTTGTCATAACTCAGATTGGAGTCAAGCGCGACCACCTCTCCGACAGCAAGTCCCGAGACAATCTCAACCATACCATCTCTACTTAGGAGCCCTGTAATCACCTCACGGTCATTGAGCTTTCCATTCTCAAGTACAGAAACAAAAGTCTCACTACCACGTTGCACGAGTGCAGACGCAGGCACTACATGTGCGCCTTGTGAATGATTTGTTTCTATCCACACTGTAGCAGTCATCCCAGACTTAACACGCTCGTCCGAAGTGTCGAGAGAAATTGTGGTTTCATAATACACGGCACCACCAATAATAGTCTCTGCGGGGTTGACTTGAGCTACTACACCAGAGAATGCTTCATGGGGGAGTGCATCAAGAACCACACGACCCTTTTGCTTTTCCCTCACACCCACAATAGTGTCCTCAAGTATGTTGAGTGTAATGTGAAGGTTCTCTTTGGGCATAAGAGTAATGACAGAAGTATCAGGGCCAACCACTTCTCCAATAGCACCCTGTGTTTTTGTTATGATACCTGAAGTTGGAGCGAGTAGGTACGCATCATCGCGAAGTGCCAAAGTCTTTTGTAATTGAGCTTCTGCCTGCCTGATTTGCGCTTCATAGACAGCAACGTCTTCTATGCGCACTGCTCCGAGCGTGCGTTCACGCTCTGCACTGCGTTGTGCTATGAGTGCATCAGCAGTTGTCAGCACGTCATCTCTATTCTTGAGCGCTTGTTCATACGCATTTAATAATGTGAGATAGTTTGATGCTTTTTTGTTTGGAATGGAAATAATCCATTCTTTTTCATCAATTTTTTCACCATCTGGAAACGTGATGTAAAGCCCGGATGTTCCAATTGGTTGTGGTGTTATAGAATCACCCGTAGCCCTTCCACTGGTAAGCCCCGACACAGTAAAGGTCACGCCCCCACTACTGTAGTAGGAAGAAATTGTGATATCTCCCTCACGTTCGAGTAGGTACGTACCAGATATCTCCGGAGCATCATCATCACTACTCCCATCCTCAGGTATTGCTTCTGGTGTTGCATTAAGAAGATTTGTGTATGCATTTCCAACAAGAGTATTCTGCAGTGCCTCCGTGCGCTCACGGTCATGCTGGGCATTTGCAAGAAGAATATCTGCAAGTGCTCTATCTTCGCTGGTCGCTCCGGCTTTCATTTGTGCAAGACGGGCTCTTGCGACCTCTATACCCGCCTCCATTTCCTGAACCTGTGCGTCAAGATGCCCCGTGTTCTGTTTTGCAAGAGGCGTGCCCTCCATGACGAGGTCACCAACAGCCACTGAGAGAGCCTCCAGTGTGCCACTCGTCTTAAAGCGCAACTCGGTTACTGTAGAAGCCTCAACTTTGCCACTTGCAACAACTTCCTCCACAACGTCGCTTTCCGTTACTGCAAATGTCTCAAAATCAGAAGCGCGATGAAAGAAAACATAACTAGCCCCAATAACAAGAATTACAAAAAAAACAACTCCATACTGAGTGTAACTACGCATGACAAAAATATTTATTGCTCATACTAGTAGTACGTGCAAGCTTCAAATTTCTTTCATGCGTGATGCAAACATCTATGACATAAGGAGAATCTCAAGAAGCCCCGTCTTTTCAAGAACGATACCTGCAGTAAGAATAGCCACACACACAACACCAACAAGTACTTTGAAAGGCACTCTGTATGAAAAATCATATCGACGTACGAGATATAGTCCAGCAAATGTGCTGACAAGCGCCATAAGTGGCCCCCACCATGAGAAATGCGAAAGAAGCGCATTCATTGACTTACTGTCAGATTGTACAGCAAAGCTTAGGAGGCTCACTGAAAAAATGGCAACGAGCAACGAAAGTACAATTCCCACAAACGACAGCGCTGAGCCTACAAGAAAGAACAAGCGTGGTCGCATTCGAATATCATGCTTACGTATACGATGCATGACTGCTTCCCCTACATCATGTGTGTTGTATTCCATATATGTTTTATAAGTTTACGTCCTCTATGAATGCGTGTTCCTACTGTTCCAATAGGAATCCGCAGTATATCCGACACTTCCTCATATGTCTTCCCTTCACTGTAATAAAGAACAATGGGTTCAGAATACATGAGTGGAACACGTGTGAGTATCCTCTGCAGACACTCCGCAGTCTCCTTCTGTTCAAAATCAATAAAAATATCCTCGTCACTTTCATATTCTATATCATCCAGTAGTGGCACCTCACGAACACGCTTTCTGAGCACATCAATGGCAACATTGTGAGTAATACGGTACATCCAACTTGAGAACTTTCTCCCCGCATCAAAGTCATTGAGGTTGATGAATGCATGAATAAATGCGTCCTGTACAATATCGACAGCAAGGCGCTCATCACCAGTCAAACGTATAGCATAACGCATCAAGAGATGCTGGTATCGTGCAATAATCTCACTGAAGCATTCTTGGTCACGCGTGCGAACGACTTCAACGACCTCCTCATCTGTTGCGTCCTCATAAGTACCCATACTTGCAGTATAACACCCTACATGCTGTAGTTACTTTCTAAAAGAATCTGCAAGAAGTATCGAGAAATCCCTAAAAGTCATTTTTCCGTCATGATTAAAATCATACATATTTGCCCGTGTAAGCCATGCAGTCATAAAATCACTAATGTCGCCTAAATCAACGTCTCCGTCGCCATCGGTGTCTGTCACAAGAGAGATGGTTGCTTCACCCGATATAACTCCACGCTCATCACCAAGCACCGCAATTTTGAGTTCATTGTGTTCTGATTCTACTGCAGTTACCGGAGTTCCGAGGCCGTCCCCTGCAATAAATTCAGTTCCACTCACAAAGAACCGTGCCTCACCAGCCTCTTTGGCGCGCACTTTAATTCGCGCAACCTCATGCTCGCCGAGGAAACCTTTTCTAAAGGTACCGCCACGCAAATATATCTTCCCATTCTCCGCGTATGGGTTCTCAGTCCAAAGTGTTATGACCGATGTTCCAGTATCAATCGCAAGCACATCGAGTGTTTCTTCAGAATACGATATTGCCAAATCAATTGCATTGATTGGAACATGGGCAGAAACTGAAACGTCAATGAAAAATTCTTGATCGCGGGAAATTGTCGTCACTGAGGAACTGATGGTGACATATGAGTTGTTCTCCGTTGCAATGGATGCAAGGCCAGCAAAAATTGTTGCAATGACCACGATTGGAAACGCATATCGAACAGTACCAAATTTTCTGTCTCTTGGCTGTATTGAAAATAAGCGCAAAAACTTTTGTATCATAGACAATTAACTAAGGCACCATCAGAGCATCTCTCTTTTCGTCTATTTGCCTATCGTGCACCGTAAGAAGTTCCGCAATTTCTTGTGCTTCATGTACAAGATCTTGCACTCGAGTACTCTGAACCGATGACCCCTGCATGAGCGCAGTAATGATTTCCTTCTGTAACACCCTCTGTTCAGTGAGGAGGTCACTCCGTTCCTGCTCAAGTGTGACAAGAGCATTCCAATCAGCCACATGATACGAGACAGAGTCATGTGATGTGAGGAGAAGGAGGAATTTCACTGTTTCAGAGTAATTCTGAAACTCCTGCTCGAGTTTTGACACCATGAGAGCTTTTCGCTCTGCATAAAAACCCCCACACGCATCCTCAAGATTTTGCAGTGTCAGCAATTCCTTTCCGTTGAGTTCTGAAAGACGTACGAGCAAGGATTCAAACTCTGGTCTCCGCGAACAATCAGCAATAATTTTGGTAACAATTTCATCTGCGCCGTTCCTGTCTGTAATGTCAGCAAGTTCCTGCAAGCGCTTCTCCTTCAACTCAAGCGAAGCCCGCAATGATGTTTCTAATTCACGCTGATTAAAATGAACGAGCCACACACCCGCGAGAATTGTAACAACAAAAAACAAGAGGACTGACGCGATGACTGCATGGTTTTGAATTCTATCCTTCATTTTTATTTGATTACACCCTCTATATCCTCAATTTCCTTTCCAATCTTCTTCCGTGCAAGCGAAAGATCATTCTCAATCTTTGCAATTAATTCTGACTCAGCTTTTGTTAATTTATTTTTGCGTGATTCTTTGAGCTCTGTGACATGTTCATGAAGACTCTCCATCAAGCCGTCGAATTCCAGTGTCAAGCGCTCTTCAGCCTCAAGAGTCTCCTTACGCACCTTTCGCTTCCACACAATGAGCTTGTGCCAAAGATACCACGTCCCAAAAAGTAATACGAGTATGAGACTAACAGCGGGCACAAGTACTGAGAGGATGCTCACCACCACCGAACCAATCGCGACATACTCTGGAACTTCAACGATGAGGCGTATCTCGTCTGATTCCTCACTCATACTGCCAAACGAATCCGTTGCAATTGCTCGTATAACATAGACACCTTCTGTGAACGGCCCGTCTGGAATAAAGACGAACTCACCGCTATCGTCACTCGTAACCGTATAGGTGCGCGCACCTTCATCTGCATTTGCAATACGAGCACCACTTGCTTCACTGACCGTAATCGCTACTGATGACTGTGGGCGCGTCTTACCCTTAATTGCTGGAATTACCTCAGTGTTGACTCTCGTTGGATAATCAATAAAGATAGGTTTTTCAAACGTTGAAACTGTCAAGGAATAACTTGCGACCGTTGAATTGCCTGCGCTATCAAAGGCTTCAACAGTAATCGTGTGGTATCCAGGCAAGAGTTGGTCGAGTATATATTTACCTGTCTGCTCTAGATCCTTAAAATCGAGCGGGTCCTTGCCATCAATTTGGATTCTATAGTTAAGGAGCGGTGAGGTGTCCTCAGCAGTAAACACGAGGACTCGTTTTGGGTTGCTCAAGTTTTCCTTATCTTCTTCGCTCACGACAAAATTCTTTGGGGTCTCTGTATCGACTGAAAGTTTGAAGTGAGTAATTTTGCCCCACCCTTCATTATTTTTGAATTGAATATGAAAGTAAGACATTCCTTCGGGCAAATCCTCAATCGTCTTTTCAGTAATTGGTTCGTCATAGACTTTTGTCGGGACAGTTCCGGCATTATCATCAAGAATTACACGGACAGCAGTAACGTCATCGGGGAGTGTCCACGCGAGATTTGCATTCTTCTCTTTATACCAAACAGATTCGTCTGAATGTGTACTCGATGTAACAACTGGAGCTTTTGGTGTATTTGCAGGAGGAATGTATTCAGGAGCCGGGCTGGCACTCTCTGCAACAATCGTATACGTACCCCCATTCATTGCAGTGAGTACATTTGTCCCCATTCCGTCAGCTGCGAGCGCGGAACCATTTGAAAAAGTTACCTTTGGTGTCCCTGCCCCGAGTGATTTAAATGTAATTATAGCAATTGAACCACTGGCACCTTTGTATCCTGAGGGAGAACCGCCACTGAATGTGATTGTCCCCCGTGCGTTAGAAAAAGATGGCTCCTCAGTCCATAGATTAAAGATGGAACTCGCTCGAGATATCGATACAACCTGTAGTTCTTGCGGACTGAATGAAAGTTGACCGTCTGCTGCGTTCACGGGTTTCCCTTCAGTGTTCAGCACAATGGACACCGTAAAAGATTTCCCCGCCGAATAAACACCTGTATTCGGGTTTAGTTTAAGTACCGCAGCTTCAGCAGTATTTGAAAAAGGAAGCAAGCACAAACAGGTGATTGAAAGTAAGAGGACGCGCCATGTAGTGTGATTACTCATTATCAATTTTATTAGAGTTTTCAAGAACACGCTGCCGCCGTTTCCATAAGCCGTACACAATAAGTGCAATGAACAATCCAATTACGCCAACAGCAACAATGGTTGTAATCAGTGCATCCTGCGACATGCTTCGTAAGGCAGTATCGGGGACAAGAGTTGCGATGCGCTCATTTCCTGCTTTATCGATAGCCTTTATACGAATAGTACTGTTGAGTGTTTGGTCCTCGAGCACATAGGGGCTCTCTACCCGCACCCACGGTGCATCTGCTCTTCCCCATGCGAAGGCAAAGAATTCTGAAAATGGCTCTTCCATTATTTCATAGTGATCAATACCTGACTGTTTGTCACTGGAATTGAATACAACAAAATATCGTCCACTAAAAGCTGTGTCATCTTTTGTTAAAGTGATACTAAAATCTGACGGCAAATCAGCGTCTCCTCCAACATCACTCCTCCATGTATCAGAAACGTTTGTCCCTGGGGTACTCATTAAATTAATGAGAGCGTCCTGCAGTCTTGTGTCAGCATTTGTTCCATACCCATCATGAAGAAGCACTTGCACGCTCTCATCCACCCAAACACGTGCTGACTGGCTGTCTCCACCTCCTATACTAAAGCCGGGTGAGCGAAATACGAGTTTCAAGATAACGTTGGTGAGACTCGGGTCTCCAGGAATGCGACCACAGTATCCACCGGGAATACCCCCAGCAAATTTAATAGTATGCGCTGATTCATCGATAACGGGGTCCTCAACCCATATATTCAGAATAGAGTCTCCCCTTGAAATATCAACCGCACGAACGGACTCGTCATAGTGGACAGTAGCGTCAATCGTGTTGATACACTCCCCTTCATCAGTATCGAGCCTGAGTGAAAGTGTAACGCTATCACCTCTATATACATCAGTACTTGCAGGGTCAAAATAGAGAAGTGCTCCATGCACGGCAAGAGGTTGTACTAAAAATAGCAATGCAAACCAAAAGCTCTGAATGAAAAACGTCCACCTCATATATATAAACATAGTATAGCAAGAGTTTGCGTGCACTCACATGCATGGAGGGTGTATAAAAAATCGTGGGACGAGCTAGGAAATTAGGAATTGGGTCACTCATATTTTGTGTCGTCGCACCATGCTGGACTATGAATTGCGTTGGAGTGATGCGTCACAAAATTTATTAGGAATAAAATTTTGCGACGGGCTCAGAAAATATAGTCGCTACGCTCGTTATTTTCTGGCCACCCGTCATCGTGGGACGAGCCGGATTTTTCATTTTTCCTGTGACATTGTCACAGGAAAAATGAAAAACCCGTCTCGTGGTGGGAGATAGGGTTTTTCACACTCTTAGTCTGTTGCTTAGAACGTCGGCGTTGCTACGTAGCGAAGTGTCGTTGTATAGTCGTCACCTGCTTCTTGCAATGCTGATATTTGAACTTGATAACCGACTCGTGCGGCACCTGAACCGGCTTCTACGCCGTCAGCTGGACCATCGTGGCCCATAACTGCGATTGGTGTCGTACTTCCTGATACCCACGTATCATTTGCAAATTCAACTGCTCGTGATGTTGAGGCATGGTCAGATGAGGTAATACCCCAGTGTCCATACGTATCAGGGTTTGCAATCAATGTTGCTGGTCCCTGCCACGCCGTTGGCGAAGCAGTATCTGCGCCATCAATGAATCCATCGATGGTTGCACCAGTTGTTGATTGCAAATCACCGGTCTGCTGTACCGTTACCGTATAGCCTTGTGAGGCGTTGGTAGCGACAGCGAGATCATGCGCAAGTACACGTGATGTTCCCACTGGAAGTGTTCCAAATGGAAGTGTCGTCGGCGTTGATGTAGCAATTGTAGTAGTCGGACTTGCATTTACAGCTTGCAGAGGATTAACTCCGGTAACTGAAAATGTGAGTGACGTATCGACACTCGCTGACACGGTAACCTGATCAACAATTGCAACACGCATCTGTCCTGAGTCCTGCATTGTCCCCGCAATATCAATTGCATAGGACGTTGTAGCACTTGGATTCACGATTCGAATCGTACCACCAGTTGCATTTGATCCAATCTTCACAACAATTGCTGTTGAAGACCCGACTCCTGCATTTGTAGGTGTGGTAAACGTAATCGCGTCAGACCCCGCTCCAACAACTCCCCACTGACCAGCTCCTGGTGTCCCCGTTGCGATCGTCTGATCGACAGAGGCTACACTGAGGTCTATATCACTGACTGTCACCGCTGAGGTGTCAAACAATGATGCGAAGGTCACGGTAAAGTTTTGTCCAATTGTCATACCATTTAGTGTGGTAAAGGCAATCGTGTGGTTTGAGGTCACTGATGGTGCTGAATTACTCAGCGTATCACTTGCGTTCGTGATTGATGCCGCCTCCGCTTGGAGGAGTAATGCTGGTAGACCTGTACTCCAAAGGAATAAAGCCAAACCAACCGACATCGCAACAGCCTGAAGAGTTCGCACGGTCTTTTCCGTGTGAATCATAGGCTTTACGTTGTATTAATCAATACATTGACTCTGAATAATGAGTAGTGCCTAACTGGTGCTCTTTCCAGTATATATTTGTGCACTCCGTAAACATGAGAGTCTCCACCTCCCTAATGTTTACTATCAATGTACTACGCCCACCAGACAGTGCTCGGCTGTAAGCACTTGCGGTATGAACGTGTCCAACCGGCGACACACACTCCTCACATGAATGGATTGTGTACCCCCAATAGGCGTACTTACATTCTAGCGCACCCTGAAATTTTTATGAGCAAGTTATACACAAATTTGTTGTTAGTTCTTAGCTATTAGTCGTTAGCTTGTAGTTTTTAGTCGTTAGTTTTTAGAAATACACAACAACGTCAAATGTTGATGCAATGCTCCCATTACTAATGGCTGACGACTAAAGACTAAGCGCTACTAGCTAGCTTAGCCTGTCCAATTAAACAATAAAATTGAAAAATCTTCTAAGCCTACCTTACCATTTTGATTTATATCCGCTGGCGGGTTTGAGTTACCACCTGGAGTTCCCCACCAGAAAATGAGAATCGAGAAGTCGATAAGATTTACTTTTCCATCTCTATTTAAATCTGAATTATTTGTCGCCTTCCCTTCCACACCAACAGAAAGTGCAAGTGATGTACCGTAGGGGCTCTGGGTCTTTAATGATCCAGAACCAGAGATAAATCTTGCTTTGAGTGTGTGCGCGCTCACCGACAACGAACCGGTATTGAGTTCAAGTGACCACTTGCCGGTAGAATCTGATGTCGTTGTAAACGTCTTTGTACTGCTATCGACGACCACTTCTACTGTGGAGTCAGGCATTGTCTGTCCACTCACCGTGACAACCTCACCAGGGTTCACGACCGTTTTAGAAACACGAATCGTTGGTGGAATGAGAATCCCATTGAGGCTCGTTACGGCACCCTGTGTCACATCAAAAGTGGTATTTACGGTGAGTGAACGGGTACCTGATGAATCTGTCGCCCAGAATCCGAAGGATGCTGTTCCCGGGTCTGTCTCAACATTGAATTGAAATTCTCCCCTGCTATTTGTACGTACCGTTCCAACGGACGTTCCGTCGATGAGTATCGTCACTGTGGTGTTCAAAAATGCCTTTCCTTGAATAGATACCTGTGTGTCGCCGAGCACAGCATCTCGCCCACCACTACCTGAACTTCCTCCACCACCAGATGACCCTCCGCCACTATTCGCAGTCTCACGACTACAGTCAGCGGCACAAAAATCGGCATCTATATTATTTGCATCATCACAAACCTCAGCATGAATTGTCTGAAGGATGCCATCACCACAGTATGGACCATAGAGACATTCAGTACCGCACTGTCTTCCTGCAATTGTTGTGCTGTACGAACCGACCTCACCAGGCACATCACACTCTTCTCCAGAGTTTATGAGGGAATCACCACAAATACTCACAAAGACCGTTGTTGTCGAGACTGAGATTTGTGCCAACACATAGTTCGGACCGATGAGAAAAAGCACAAACAACAAGAGCAGGTACGAGTGGAGTGAAAAATTTTTTATTTCCATATTATCTCCTCCTTCTTTTTGCGCGGATGAGGATAGCAAGTGGAATCGTAATGAAGAACAAAATTGGTACAATTATGGAAAGTTTGTGTGCTACTGACAAACCGAGGAAACCAAAACCTGCGGTCTGAAGTGTCCCATACGGAAGCACACTGAGGTTCACCTCACCACTCAACTTAACATCATCGCCATTCATAATCTCAAATCTTGCAAGGTAGCTCCCAGAAGGAAGTTTAGTCGGCAACTCAGCGATGACCGATTCTGTGGCAAAAGGTTCTACCTGTTCTATCTTTCCCTTCTTGTGTGCCTCCTCAAGTAACACATTTCCTGATTTGTCATATATTCTAAAGACTACATCAGACGGTGCAATTGGCACATTCCCAATGTTCTCAATGAGCATCTCAAAAGTAATCTTTCCTGGATAATAGAGCCACCCGACTTTGTGTCCCTCGTTGAGGTCAGAGACACCGATTTTTCTAACTTTAAAATCTTTAATTTTTTTATCAATAACAGTGATGTCAACATCAATCTGAGCACCAAGTGAAATACTCACGGCTCCTCCCTGCACCTTATCATCAGTTGCACCGGTCTTGATTCTGATATTGCCTGAATATTGTTTAAAATCAGCATCGTCAGGAACAGTAACCTTTACTGTCATTGGTACCTTCTGCTCTCCCCTCGGCAGTACAAACTCATTTCCCTCATTGATTACAAACCACTCATTAACACCTGGGACATCAATACTTACTGTTGCTTTCAGGTCTGTAGTAGGGTCACTGCGCACAAGATAAATCGTTTGTTCATATACTGAATTCCGTGTAAGACTTACATTCGATACATAAGGCGGAGTCACACCAAAGCCAGCATACAGTGCATGCACATTAAAAAAAAGTACTGCAATTATAATCAGGAATGAGCGAAAAAACTTCATTATGTAGATGCAGATATGCGAAGTCATATCTGTTCCTTAATTATCAAATACTTGCGCCATAAACGCAAGAACCCACGCTGTATAAACGTGGGTTCTTTTAAGAAAATTTATTTTACTGCCACTCAGCAGTTTCTCCAATTATTGCAGTGAATGTATTCTCCCCTGTGTAATCTCCAGCAAATGTAATTGAGCCTGGGACTCGTATACCCCAGTAGGCATTGGCGGTTGCTGGTGTTGACGTTGAAGTTGACTTGAGTACATTGATTTCAACTTCCTGAGGGGTTGTTGAGGAAAGCGACACACCAGCTGCATAACTTGTGGTACTTGTCGCGAATACCTGTTCACTCTCAGGGATTGTTGATGTTGCTGAAGGCGCACATGGTGATGCGGTTGTATATGTCGTACACATAGACTCCCCTTGAACATCCTTATCGAGACCGACATTACCTGTAGCAGAAATCGTTGTCGTTGCTATAAGAGGATCAGTCTGTTGTCCTGGTTCAAGTGCGCCGTATGGAATTGAGAGTGTATTGAGCGCAAATGCGAGCAGTGGTTGAACATCAACCCCAACTGAACTCTCACCAAACGAGCCGATTGCTGAATCGTCGTCTATCCCACGAACCTGAGATCTCCACTCGTCAGTTGAATAGAATGTGGACGTCGCATTGCCTGTTGGATCTGCAATGTACCAAAGTGGGAATGTACAGTCCCATGTCATGTCCGTGTCCCCAGAGCCTGAGCATGTGCCAGCATTTGATGTACATGATAGATTCCAAGTTGTGGTAGCTACTGCGCTTGTATAGCAGTTATTCGCATCATAATCACCTGCTACGATACATGTTGTAGAACTATTTCCAGTAGGTGTTCTATACACACTTAAGTCATAACTTGCAATTTCATCTGCTGGACCACCGCCTGCTGCATCACAACTATTGTTATCTGCTGTGGTAAAGGAAAGCGTAAAGCCTGTCGTTTCACCTGACTCTGTGGTGAGAATAATGTCAGTTGTCGTTGCCTGTACCAATGAAACAGTTGCTCCCGAGACTGTCGGCGCCACATTGTTTACTGATAGAGTTGAATCTGTATCCTGAGCACCGCCAGTAGCCTCAAAACCATGGTTGTCAGTCACATATCCGAATGCACTATAGTTCTGGTCCTGTGTTGGGATAACAATTGTGTATGAAGCTGTGGCATCGGATGCAACACTCACTGTTGACGTGGCAAGCGTTGTACCAGTACACGCATTTGTTGTTGTATTAAATCCAGAGCTTGCACAGACTGTGAGGAAAACAGTATCAGGTGAACCAGATGTGTCTGAATCAGACGAAGTACTTGTGAAGGTAACAGTCTGCCCAGGGTCAGCCGGTGAATTATCGTTAAAGATTGTGAAGGCTGGTCTGTGATTTACTTCAAATGGAGAAGAGTTGGTTGCATTTGTTCCCTGCGTATACGTAGCGCTACACCTTGGTGTTCCTGAGTTGTCATCACAAATCCAAGCGTACCAAGCATTTGACTCAGCCCAAGCACTGAGTGTTGTGGTCGCTGCAGTTGCAAGTGTACCACTTGTGGTTGACGCTGAAACTGCCCACTGCACCCCTGCTGAACAGGCTGGCGCAGCGCTTGAATTTGGTGTCGGTGAGGCGTTCGTACTACATATCAGAAGATAATATGGCTCACTGTTTGAGTCTGTACCAACAGCAACCCATGAAACTACATCACCGGCATTTGTTGGATTCCCCTGTGAAGACTCAACGAGCTCTGTCGAGGAGGCAGTCCATGCTGGTGGCGTGTTGAGTACCGTAACAGAAGTTGTCGCTGTGCTCTGCGCATCTGCCTGTTTGATTTTATTTTCACCAATGTTGAAAATAAAAATTACTGCAAAAGCGACTACTCCAATAAGTGTGGTATACACAGTTATTTTACCTGCCGTCTGTAAATGATCTGTGTTATATGACATACAATATATATGAACTTGTTTACTACAATTTTACGTTATGTTGATAAGAAAAAGCGTGAGTTATACACAGGTAGCTACTCATATCGAATCGCATCGAGTGGGTTGAGTAACGAGGCACGTCTTGCAGGGAAGATTCCGGTCAAATAGCCCACAATTGCTGAGAATATTGCGATAAAGAAGAGGAACCATACAGGGAACGAAAAGAGGTTTACCGAGGTACCACCAAACTGACTCGCTGCGATGTTCAACATGATATTCACAGCAAATCCCAAAGTTACCCCCATAACTATCCCACTCACTCCCCCGAGAAAACCAACAACAATTGACTCAGAAACGAAGAGTGACTTGATATCACTTGGAGAAGCACCAATTGTTCTCATGATACCAATTTCCTTGGTCCGCTCGAGGAGCGTCACCGTCATAGTATTGAACATACCAATTGCGGATACGAGGAGCGCGATACCTCCAAATGTTGCGAGTACCACCTGAATTCCCTGAAAAATCTTCGATGCCTGCTCGACAGTCTTTGAAAGTGCTGTCACTCGGTACCCTTCCTTAATGAGTTCCTCTTCTGCCAATGCAAGAAATTGGTTTGAAACGACCTTAACCTGTGCCCTGTCGTACTCCTCAATCCCGACATAGTTCTTGAGTTCAGGCAACATCATGAGTACATTGAGCACTCCTTCCTCCTTTGTGATTCCCTTCACTCGATATTTCTTTTCAATATTAATCTCAGTGATGAGCTCACTGTTTTCAGTATCGGGAACGAGGAGTCTAAAAGTGACTTCTTGACCAATAAATGCTTTTGGATCTTCAACACCAAAGAGCTTTAATACCGCTGGGGAAAGCATTATTTCATTGCCGTTTGCAATATCCTCTTCAACAAAGGCAGTACCGTTTGATGCGGTTATACCTGCATAGCGAAGATACGCTGGCTCTGCACCCTGAATGAACACGTTACCCGTAAGACCCTTATAGGTAATAAGTGCTGGATAGCGCGCAAGAGGTGCTGCGTCCTCAATATATTCATTCTCTTCAAATTTCTGAATAACATCGTCGGTGATAGAGAGGTTCTTCGCTCCTGTTGCGGATACACCAAGAGAAAGGAGACTGTCCCCGAAGACAATCTGTTCCAAAATAATTTGTTGCAGACCAAAACCGAGTCCCACGAGCACGACAACGGCTCCAGTTCCCACACCCATACCAAGAATCGTCAGCCACGTACGGAGGGGATTTGTTTTAAAGGCTCTCGTCGAAAGACGAGCAAGATCAGCAACTTGCATAGATATCTAAATAATAAATGAGAAACGAGAAATAAGATACGTTTTTAATACACACAAAAGTGTTTACCTACGTCTCCACCCCCACCGGCACAATGTCTACCGAGACGGTGTCCGTGAGTGGTGCTCCACCGAGTGGGTTTGGACAGGAGAGCGTGTACGTACTGCGGGCGGGTATAGTGGCGTTCAGTGAGCCTATGGAGTCTCCGTCTGCGGTGATGAGGTTCGGTCCTCCACTGTATGCGGTGAGGGTACAGAGTGCTTCATTGCCATTCTTCGTGTCCCAGGTGAGGGTGACGGTGCCGTCTTTCTCCACGGTGCGTCTGTTGACGGTGAGTATGGGGTTCTCGGGTGGGTTGACACAGGAATTTGTATTCTGTGTCCATGCGCCGTTTGTGCAGGAGTAGTTACATGTTCCTAAAGATATACACGCACCTGCATTTCCTCCTGAGGGTGTGTCGGGGAGGAAGCAATCATTGATGGACGTCAGGGCGCAGGGATTAGGAGGTGTTGGAGGAGAAACAACAATATCTGTCCACGGACCACAATTATTAGTTTCGTTAGATTCAGTTATTACTCCTCCACCAAGAGATGTCGTACCGTCAGCACAAGCACGCATAGAATATGTTCCTGCCGACATGAAGGTGTGTGATACTGTTGCATTACGTGTATCACCCGCATTCACTGGGCTCATTGTAGTAGCTGGTAAATCAATGACGGTACCACCACCATTCGGAGCAGTTGCAACCTGGAAGAAGTTTGAAAAATCAGTAACCAGTGCACTGGTGGTAAAACCGTTATACACAATTGCAGTACCTGCCAAACCACCATACCCATTAATATTGGTTGCAATTGCATAAGTATTTGCACCGTTTTGGCCATAGCTTCCTCCAGTTCCACCATACAGGGGAGTGTACCCTGCGTTAAATGGACATCCATACTGGTATGCTGAATTACCACCCAGACCACCGCCAGTACTTCCAGCAGAGCCATTTGTTCCAACACACCAATTTGAAAAATCACCACCTGCGATATTTCCCTTTAAACCACCGCTTCCTGGAAGACTGCCAGCACCTCCACCTCCACCTCCACCATATGAACCTACGTAAGCCCAAGATCCGGCACCACCGCCTCCACCTCCAAGAATTGTTCCCGAAGTACTATCTAACTTCACATCAAGATTCAGCGAGAGGGCATTACCTCCATTTTCTCCATTTGTGGCGGGATTGGGAGAGACAAATGTTGACCCTTGATTTGTCCCCCTCCCTCCATTTCCTCCTGCCCCAATAATAGAACCCCTATTAATTAGATTTATGCTTGTACCTACAGGAAAGATCCCTGTAGTCATTGCTGGTTGTGCTGTCGATAGCGAACCAACAGTGACACCTGGATTAACAGTCAGACATATTGGCTGACCCGCCACCCACCCCGCAGTATCTGCAGCGGTACGTATATTATAATTTTTTGTATCACTTGAAATTGTAAGCTGCAAGCACGAACCTCCAAATTCGCTCGTGGACACTCCTCCAATATTCATTATCGCAGAAGAGAATGTTGTCGGTGTATTGTCGGGAGTTGTTAATGGTGTAACAGGTCCTGCGGTAAGATCAGCCAATGTTGAAATGTAACTCCCACTGAAATTTATCGTATTACCTGACGTGAGTGTAAAACTCTGCGTTGCAGGAGTAGTATACCCTGGCACACTACCCCACATAATCGTGTATGTCCCAACTGGTTTATTTGAATTTGTCTGAGATGTCCCATTTCCTGTTATGGTCTCCGGTCCAGTAATTGTCCATGAGGCACCAGATAGATTTGATGAAACATTAATTGTTCCGAGATCAATGCTATATCGATATCGTATAATAACAATCCCAGAACCACCTGAAGTGAGAGATGCTCCACCACCACCAGTCCCATTGACGCCTGGCGTCGCTCCAGAACCACCGCCACCTATTCCCCCTTGGTATGAACAACCACCACCGCCACCAGCATAGTAAGTTAAGATACCACTAATTGATGAAGCCAGACCCAGACCCCCAATACCCGTTCCGCCAATCCATTTAGCATTACTTCCAGCACCACCAGCGCCACCTCCCCCGGCACAACCGTTTACCCCCATACCCGTTGCCCCAGTTCCACCTGAATTACCCTGACCTGCGATACCAGTACCGGGAGTGGAATACCCAACGTATGGGCCACCTCCACCGCCTGACCCCCCAGACAATGCTGCCGAACTTCCTCCGCCAGCACCACCTCCATTCGTGACAAAACCTAATGCTGATGAATTCTCTCCATTATTTGTGATTACTCCTCCTGAACCTATTGTGATTGGATAAACACCAACAGGCAATGAGACGATTGTCCCAGATAACAATCCACCTGCCCCACCGCCAGAACTAATTCCAAAGCCTCCACCACCCCCTCCACCACCCCCTACAACTAAGTATTCCACATTACTTAGGATTGTATTTATAACAAAGGAACCAGATGAGTTAAAAGTCTCAACAACATACCCACCTACGTACGCTGGTGATGATCGTGGATTTAATCCTGAAGAATCTGTATAAGTTATTGTCCCTCCTGAAGCAACCGACACACTCGGTGCTATGAGCAATAATGTAAAAATTATAAAGACAGCGCGTAGTGTGTTCATTTTTTCAAAATACTAATACTCACCTGTGATTTTGCCATGCCTGCACCAAGCTCACCAATAGTTACATTAATTTCTTCATTTTCCTTTGTGGCATATAGCGAGGACACCATATCACTCTCATACCTATTTAAAACATTCCACCCTTGATCTTTGAGAAAATCCTCATACAGAATATAGTTTTCTTTTACATTCAGTGCCGAAGGGAAAACCACAGACAATTGCTTCTGTTCTGGGTATTCGAGGCTATAGCTCTGTTCAAACATCACTCCTCCCTCAACTGGAATATCGGCGACAAAACCATCAGGTACACTCGCACCAAAATCTGTCCTCATTGGTTCAAGAAGAGATTTTTGTAATTCTTCCGTATTTTCATTATTGACTATCGGCGGCACCTTTACTACTGTTCGCTCAGATATTTGCTGGAAACCATACAGTGTCATACCCAAGACAAAAATAGAAAATCCCACAAGAGTAACGTATCGTGGGTGACGTTCGGTGAACACACGAAATGTTGGGAACATAGTACAAGTAGTATAACAATGTATGTAGATACTATCTCGGTGAGATGGGGACACAAGCCATAACAATTATGTTTATTACGCCTTGTAGCTCACATCAACACCGAGGGCGATGAGTTTCTCCATGTACCGCGCCATATCATCAGCGAGATCTTCTTTGAGGTGAAGGCCACCATCCTTGGTGAGCGCCATGAGTTCTCTATGGAAATCTTTATCTCCCGTGACGCCGGAGAGCCTGTCAGCAATCATCGTAGTAAGATTTGCCTCCATCACTTTTGTGAGTGGAATGTGATGATTTTCTAGAAGATACTCTCGTACACGCTCAGCGAATTTGTGTTGCGAGAAAAATGCAGCATCAGAGTCATTGTCACTCCTGAAACGTTTAATATCTGTTGACTGCTTCACGATAGAGACCGATGCACTCGCCATATGCTCTGCTGTTTTCCTCTCTATTCCTACCCCACCTTCATCGTACTTTTTCACCAGTGCATCGATAAATAGTTTCTTGTGAATCTTTCCATTTATGAGAAGACTGATGGCTTTCTCGATGCGAATGAGTTGGTTGAATGAATAGTCTTGCGTCAAAAAATTGGTAAGACTTTTTACACGAAGGGTGTCTATGGAGTCGTAGGGGAAAAGACGTGCAAGCAGTTCGAGTTCAGTTACAATGGTTTCACCTTCACGAACAGGTTTAATTTGTTTTCTCTGAGGGTTTACCACCTCACGCACAATGAATCCATCCTTGAGGTAATACACACGATGAGCGTATGAGAGGTGTGCGGCGTTATGCGAGACCATGATAATAGTACGTTGATCAAACGTATTGATTTCATCAATCTTATCCATAACCTGCTGTGTCGATGTACTATCGAGGTTTCCCGTTGGTTCATCGGCGAGTAAAATCTGCGGGTCATTCACCATAGAGCGCGCTACCGAGACTCGCTGTTGCTGTCCTCCAGAGAGCATCGAGGGAATCTTATCGGATACGTGACCAACACCAAATCTGTCGAGCAACATCTGAGCTCTTCGTTCGCGTGTCGCTTTATTCGCATCGCAGAAAATCATGGGGAGCGCAACATTATCGAGCACCGAGAGAGAGCCGATGAGATTGAATGACTGAAAAATAATTCCCATGACATATCTCTGGAAGTAGACGCGCTCCTGTGGGGGATATGAGTAAATATCATCGCCTCGTATAAGTAATGTCCCATCACCCGGTGGAAGTGAACCCTGTATGGCGTACATGAGTGTTGACTTTCCACAACCCGACGGCCCAAAGAGAATAATATACTCGCCCTCATAAATGTCAGTGTTTACACCCTGAAGTGCCTTAAATTCATTCGACTTCCCCTTGTTATAGGTGATGTCGAGGTTCCTACAGATAATGAGTGGTTTTGACATATTCTTTATCCGCCAACATTCTTAACCCACCCGAAGGTACTCTCGAAGTTCTCAATAATAATATCAATAATATTTTTCTCTTGAATTGGTGTGAAAAGCACGTAGTTCTCAGATTTCACCGAGTTCCCCGCATCATCAGCGCATTCGAGCCAAAATTGGTATACCGTAGCAGGAGCAAACTCCACAATTACCTCAACGTGCTGTGCAGTAAAACCACTGTCCTTTGAGTCGATAACCGTTGGGTCAATACCGCCTGAGATACCCTCGCGATATGAAAGCGCACAATGTGCAGGCTCGTCGGTGAGCCACTCTATAATAGTTTGAATACGAGACTCACCACCAGGGAAAATGGTTGATTCGTTGGTCACGTTACTGATGATTGGTGGCGCAGTATCCTTCACCGTAACGAAGGTGATTGGGTTACTCTTTACTCTGTCCCCTCCTGCATTTTCAGCAATAACAAAGGCGACGTAGCGTGTTCCAAGTGTAAGGTCAGAAATTCTCATTTGATGCGTCGAGGCAAGTGTCGGTCGCCCAATCGAGTTTTGTGCACCCGTTGTGAGGTCTTGATATTCAATGAGCGCTTTCGCGGGGACAGTAGTGTCCCACGCAAGCGTTGCAGAGTTTTCCTCAACTTTCAATATATGTAAGTTCTTTATATCGGGTAGTGATGCCTTCGTTCTAAAGGTGTAATCTCGACTCGTGCCGGTAATATCGTAACTGTCCTTTGAACGAACTTGGAAGTGATACTCGGTATATGGTTCGAGACCGATGATACGCACCTCGTGGTCAGTCGTATCGGCATCAGTGCTCGCTTGCGAGAATTCATACTGATCAGGAATGTATGTATCAGATGATGAAAAGCGAACCTCAGAACTTGCAGCTCTGTCTGTTGTCCACTTCACAATTGCACTCGTTGTCTCTGTAACGACGGTTGGAGGACCGACGATGGTAAGGTCTTCAGTAATACCCTGAATCGCCTTCACGGTCTCATTGAGAATTTCCTGAAGTGTCTCGGGTGACTGGATTTGCTGAATCTGTTCAACAATCTCCGCTGTTGTCTGGCTCTGTGTTTGTGTCTGCACTGTCTGGCTTGTCTCTGTCTGTGTCTCACTTCCCTTTCCCGAATCACTTCCAGACTCAGGGTTGCCTTCAGTGAGAACTTTGTAGTTTGCAGAAATCCCTTGGTTCCCGTCTTCATCAGAAGAGACCACGCGGAAATAATAAGTACGGCCCGGCTCAAGGTTATCGAGTGTCACCGAGTGTTCTGTGCGATTTGCCTCGGGAATACGCACAATTCCATAGTCCTCCTGAAGTCCATAGTTTATGGTTGAGTCTGCATCCTCATCGGTCACCCACGTCACGGTGACGGTGTCCTCTGCAACATTCGTAATCTGAACATTCGTAATATCAGGTGGGACGGTGTCTGCGGCGCGCACAATAGGCATGACCTGCACATAGTATGCAATCACAAAGAGCGTCAAAATCGCTGTAGAAAGCGAACGAATCATACCTCTATAGTAAATAAGAAATAAGAAATAAGAAACTAGCTCAATCGGATAACTTTAAACCCATCTCACATCGGAGCACATTTTTGTGATTGATTTTATATATCTCCAATTGCGTAGAAAATATTTGTACCTGTATGCGGTGTACCTGCGACTCCAAATGGAATTGCAATACCCCAGAAAATATCGTCAGTAACCGATGGTGTTGTTGAGGCAGGTTTTGCCAAATCAATTTTGTAGTTAATTGATGTAGTTCCCAGTGAACTACAATAGACACATGAACTATAACTAAATGTCGATGTCGCAAAGTGTTGCTGTGTCACTGGTATAGCGGATGACCCTCCATCAGTAAGATCTGTTCCTTCAATTGAAATATCGAGGTTACCATTACCAATATTTTCAAGTGTCGTTGTTGCATTGTATGCCCCTGTATCAGAATTTACTGCGAGGGCTCCGTAGTCAATACTACTATCCATCGAGATGGCACGAAGCGTGATGAGGTCAGGTGAATACGAAGTATTTGTTGCTACCGCACCACCCAAATCAGTCACCTCAAGATACGCAGTCCATGCATCACCATCATCCGGCGAAAATATATCGGTCGGATTCGCGTGGTAGTAAACGTCCGCATAACACGCGATATCACATGAATCACCACCACAATTGGTGTAACTGCAACTACCTCCCGTCGTCGTCATACGATAGCAGTTGTTGTTATCGATCGAGCAACCATACCCAACACCATTTTCAGGACCGTTCTGATAGAACGTAGTCGTTGCAGCCCCGAGATCGGTGTACCCATTCAAATCAGTAACGGTGCCCGTCGCATACACGCGCGTCGTGGTACCTGGCAAAAGTGTGATGTCATTGCTGTCATTAAAGACAAGCGAGGTAATATTTGGTGCAAATCGGAGACCGAGCTCAGCAACCTGAGCGTATGAATCAAGGTCAGTCCCCTCATTTGAGACTCTGAAGCAATAATTTGAATCGGTGACATTTGTGGTTGGTGAGATTACATACTCAAGTTCTGTATACTCATCATCATTGAGTGTAATGTTCCCCGTATTGTTGCTTGCATCCTCAACAATTTGTCCGTACGTGAATGTACCGATACCGCCCAGAACATCTGTTGTCGATGCAAGATTTGTAAACTGTGAGGATGACACCATACAGATATCACTCGTGCCGCAGCTTGCGATGTTCGGTACTTCGACATATGTCGCATAATTTACTGCTTCACAGCTCGGCGAAGCTCCCTTCGGCGCAAACTCAATTTCATAATTTTGATTTGCGACGGTCAGGCCTGTATTCTCAACAAGGAAACGGATACGCGCACTGTCACCGACATCAACACCCGTTGCAGTAGTATTGAGTGGCGCAAGCCATGTCGCTCCACCAGGTACCTGTTCAAACCCAAAGGTTGTCGTTGGCGTTGTCGCTGTAAGTGTACGACTCGAATATATATCCCATCCTCCGTTTTGGAACCAGAATGTAAACCCAACTCCTCCCTGTGTATATGACGCATCGGTCGCTGACGTTGTCGCAACGACAGTGCCATTTCTTGAAACGGTCACCCCAATGGAATCGTCTGTCGCCCAATCAATTTCAACCTCATGCCATCCTGTTGCATACGTTATCGTCGTCGATGCGAGAATCGTACCCGATGTGTCATTGTAATCAACGTCCTTTGCGAGTGATACACGGTCAGTACCGAAGAGCTCAAGACATACCGCATAGTTTAAATTATTACTTCCTGGTGACTGCACACCAAAGAGCGTACAGGTCTCATCTCCTGACCCCGCGGTGGTGCTGATGTACTGCATGTAGCGAATTGTTTGTCCCTGTGAGACCGTCACATCATTTCTATATATACCGTCAGTTGCCTTCGCACTCTCGTTTCCAGTGGCATCGAGGCCATTGGTTCTCTCATACGCGTATGTTCCATCAACAGCGAAGATACTCGTGTCACCCGAATATTCTGCAATTCCTCCATCCTCAAACGTATCTATATATGCAAACGTACTCGTCGCACTTCCGTCACTCACTGCACCGTTGCCGTAGTACATATAGACCTCAGTATCAGTCGATGTGGCAAGCGTTGGTACCTTCACCCAGACGGTCGCCTGTGAACTTGCGCTATATGTTTCAGTAAAGTGATTAAGTGGTGTTACACCATCACTGCTCGTGAAGCGCACGTCATCAAAGTCAGCCTGCATATCAGCATCATAGGTCACCGTCAATTTAACAACCGCATCTGTGTATGCAATAGCATCAGCGTTTGTAACGGTAACTCGCTTGCGTTTGCCCCAATCCAAATCAAACCACTCAGAGTTAGGGACACCTTCACCCCCGTCATCGTTCCTCCACCGATATCCCGATTGCTGTGTAAGGAGACAGGTGCTGTTACTCCACCTGAGAGAACCACAGTCATCACCCCCATCATTGTCGAATGCTTCCCCACTGAGGTTGCCGGTATGACTTACAAACGTCCACGCACTTGGTGTTGTGCCAACAAGATTTATGTTATAGCCAGTAATCGCAGATGTCGTTGCAAATGATGCACCAGTAACGACAAGCCCCGCGTTGTGATTGAGCGTTGTCGATGAGAGTGTGATGAGCGAACCACCATTCTGCGCAAGCGTGAAGTTACCTTCAGTAAGTGAGGTGATTGTGGTGGTGCCTGATAGAGTAAGACCTTCAGCTCCCATATTTGTGAAACTATAATACTGGGCGTTGAGTGTACCCCCCATAATGTTCACTCCATATGTACCTGACCCCTGATTGTTTATTGTCGTATCAAAACCTGCAGTTCCAACAATATCAAGACTACCGCCTGTAAGTGTTGTCGTTGCACCATTTGCCATATAAACAAACGCCTGACGAGAGGAGCCCCCGAGTGCCGTACCATCAAAATCAGTTGCATAACTCCAATAATCAGCACCTGTTCTTCGTACGTAGTTACCAAAGATATAGAGTGAACCACTCACTCCCGCATGGTCCTGCGAGTAGAACGATGAGTTTGCATCCATAACGGCGATGGAACCGGCACTGTCCCACGCACGGAGCGCGGTACTCGATGAGATAAGCACCGTGTTGTAGGTATCTCCACCACTTGTTTTCGTGTTTATGGTATATGAGACTCCTGAATTAATTGCGAGCGTACTCCCTGTCCACGTAGTTGCGCCTCCGCCCACAAGGTTGGTGAACACACCCTGCACCGCAAGTCGAGTACTTGAACTTACCGCGAAGCTAGTGGCACTCACGAGTGAGAAGTTCCCTGTCGTTGTCGCATTATTTGTAATAGTCCATCCGCCACTCGCACTTGCGAATGAAACAGAGTTGAACGTTGACACACCTGAATTAATCGTTTCACCCACATCGCTTGAATTAAAGAGGACTGTGCCAGTTGCGTGAGTAAATGTACCTCCAGAATTTACGAATGACCCCCCGATAGACATAGTACCTGATGCCATCGCTACTGCACCACTTTGAATTGTCAGTGAGCCCAAAAGTGCAACATCCTCATCAGTAAATGAATACGCGCCTCCTCCACTAAAGATGACACTCCCAAGATCCGAACTGCTTGCTGTAAGCACCGCCGTACCAGCAGACGTCATTCGTAGGGTGCCACTGTTATGGGCAAACGTACCGTCATTGATAAAGTTCTCACCAACCGTGAATGTACCCGATACACTCGTGAATGTTCCATTTTCAATTCGTACTCGCGAGGTTGCGGTCGCATGTGTGCCTTGAAGGGCAAAGCTTCCAGCACCATTGATGGTGAGTGTATTGAATGCAGAGGTACTCGCAGTAATTGTCTCAGCTGTCGCTGAGTTGAACAGCATATTTCCACCATTTGCATTGAATGACCCTGAAGTTACCGAGAGCGTGCCGGTGATGGTCGTTGTCCCACTTGGAAGCGTTACTGCACCCTGTGTGATGGTAAGGTCATTACCAACATCAAGTGCAGTATTTGTAATTGTCCAACTTCCTGAACCATTAAACACTGCATTGTAGAATGAGTACTCATTTGTATCGATAGTTCGAGCACCTCCTGTTGTGGTGAAAGTGAATGTCGAAGTCTCGTCATCAATACTTGCCCCAACACCAGCAATGAGACTTCCTCCGATTGTGTGCGTCTCACTTCCAGTCGCGTCAAAGATTGCGCTTGAATAGAGCTCAAGCGTACCGTCATACGCCGAACCTCCACCACCACCAGAAACGGTTACGTTACCGTTCGGCTCAAATTCCTTACTCCCCCACACAATAAGTTTACGGTTTGCAGGGACTGTCAATGTGTCTGGAGACCCATCCACTGCAGTAAATGGAATGTCAGCATCATCCGAAGAATCCCAGAGAGACATATCAACTATCGAGAGTGGGTCAGTCCCCTCGTGACGCACAATGACTCTATTTTCGTAGAGGTCCATGTTGCCGATGCTTGAAATAGGATCTTCAGTAACGGTCGCGGCTTTCTCTGTTTCCCCATCGATATAGACAATGAGAGAATCTCCAGGACTATACAGAACGCCTGAAATTGAGTATGCTCCCGAACCGTTACAGGAACCAGTATATGAAGTGAGTCCGCCTACTCGAAGATGAATACTCTGTGTTCCGCCATCGCAGACTGAAGCACCCATTGGAGTAGTCCCTTCATCACTATACACAATACCAGAGACGGTGATGTTTGCAGCGGAGTCATCCCACACGACATACCCCGGATCACCCGTTGGGTCTACGTCAAACGCTTCACCATCAATGGTACCTGTATGGTTTGTAAATCGCCATGAGCTAACGGTCGTACCCGTTGCAGTGACGTTATACGCAGGACCGACACCTGTCGATGTTGCAAAGGAATTATTTGTAAATGTCCTTGCAGGATTTTGTGTCATAACTGTACCACCCACCGTGAGTGCGGTACCTGAGTTCTGTGTGACATCGAAATCACCGTGTGAGAGTGTCACGACTGTCGGTGTACCGCTGAACACGAGTCCAGAAGAGTCAGTGTTGCTGATTTGGTAGTATGACCACGTCGTCGATGCATTGCCACCAATACGGAATGTATACGTTCCGCTTCCCTGATTTTGTATCGTTGTACTAGCGCTTGCGTCACCAACAACCGAGAGTCCTCCCCCTGTATAGAGGACGCTTCCACCACCTGCAATATACACATCCACGTTTCGTGGAGAACCAAGGATAGTACCGTCAAAATCAGTTGCATAGCTCCAATAATCAACTCCTGTACTCTTCGCGTATGCTCCAAAGATATACAAATCACCGGTTACATTTGTATGATTCTGCGAGTAGAGCGAGCCAGAAGTATGTACGTCGTACGTACTTGCGCTACTGTTCCACATGCGAATCTGTGTATTTGTGCGAACGTTCAATACATTATAGATATCACTGGTTGTTGACGCGTTAATTGCATAATTACCACCACCGTAGAGTGAGAGTGTACTTCCTGTCCACGTAGTACCAGCTCCACCAATTTCATTGGTGAACGTACCGCCCACCGCAAGTGTCTGCCCACTTGAGAGTGTAAACGAGCCTGCATTTCGGAGCATAAGTGACACTGTTGCAGTTGCGTACTCTGCAACCGTGAATGTTCCCGTGCCATTGAATCGCACATTGCTGAAAGACGAGTTCCCCGCATAAATATTTGATGCGCTGGCTCCATCAAACACAATGGTTCCGCCACTTCCAGTAAAGGTGCCATTGTTGTCCCAATCGCCCGCAATAGTCGTCGACGCGCTTCCACTTCCAATGAATGTACCTCCCGTCTCAATGGAGAGATTACCATTGACATCGAGCGCGGGGTCACTGGTGTCAAAAGTCACCGTCGTCCCATTTCCGATTACTGCATTGTTGTTTACAACGATACCTAAACCTACGGCTGTATATGTTGGTGAGCCACCCTGTGCCTTAAGGTCAAGATTGTGGTACGTAGTGCTGAGGATATTTGTAGCACCTGTACCGCTGTATCGCACAGTACTTGTCCCTTCGACAAAGGTTCCATTTTCTGCAAATACGTTCCCCGTTCCTGCGAAATTCCAGAACGAACCACCTGCGTTGAGGAAATGCGCAGTACTAATGGTGAGTTTCCCAAGGATGGTCGTCGTTGCATTACTTGCAGGTGTTGTTGTTCCTATGATACTTGCATTACCGAGAACAAGATTTGCAAACGTCCAGGCAGTTGCGCCCCCGAGCGTATTTGAACTGTTGATTGTTGTTGTGCCACCTCCCATCGAAAGCACACCATCTCCTGTAAGAGAACCGTTCACCACCGTTACATCAGCAGTCCCCGACACAGTCCCCTGTGTTACGAGCATATTCTCATACGCTCGGACGTCACCATTGATATTCCATCCACCACCCACACCATTAAACTCAAGTGTACTGAACGATACTTCCTGTGAAGCGGTCGTTGTGATTGTCTTGCCGGTCGTCGTTGCGTTCATAATAACCGTTGTCGAGGCAGGGGTGAATACCGCACCCTCGTCCATGGTGAAGCTTCCTCCAATTGTATATGTCGAGGTTGCGTATCCAGTAAGTACGGCATTGCGCGCGAGGTGGAGTGAGCCGTCAGATGCTGTCCCCGACGCATTTGCATTGATGGTTATATCTCCCACAGGTGCAAAGGTGGTGGTCGACGCGACATGTAGCTCAGAGCCAGAAAGTACGGTGAGTGTACCAGTAGCTGCAGTAAACCGGATATCACTATCATTATCAAAGTCGTATACTGCCATATTAAGAATATTCAATGGTGCCGTATCCTCGTGGCGTGTAATGACTCGATTCTGATGAATATCTAAGTCAGTTATATCAGCTGTTGGTGTACGTGTTACCGTAGTCCCCTTTGCCCCACCGTTTGTATCCAGATACGCAGTCACCACAGGATCACCCACAATCACAACTCCAGGGATACTGAAAGTGCCATCAGCTGAAGCACAGTCTCCTGTATACGAACTTCCACCTTCTACAACAATACGAATATTTTGTGTACTATCATTACATGTTGGACCACTCATTGGAGTTACACCATCATCGCTATATACCGTACCCGATACATTTATGGTAAGCGCACTATCATCCCAACGTATTGAACCTGGGTTGCCGGTATCATTATCATACGATTCCCCATCAATATCCCCCAATGATGAACGGAACCACCAATATGAAGTTGGAGCGCCGTCTGATTGAGTGACGTTATATCCAGAGACATCCCCATAGTATGCATAAATACTCGTTGTTGCTGGTGAAGCAGGTATACTGTCAAACTTTACCCAAAATGTAGCAGTACTCGATGTTGCAAATGATTCATCTCGCCAATAACTGAGTGGACTACCATCTTGATTTGTAAACCGAACATCAGAGAAGTTTGTGTTACAAAGGCTGTCACAGTACATAGTTGAGCCAGCATCTGTACCCGCTCCATAATTTACTGTAATCGGAAGCACATAATCAGTTTGTGCTCCTATTATAGAACCTGTTACCACATGTGATTCTCTATAGAGTCCAGTACGTACAGTTTCTTCGACACCCCATGAAGTACTAGTCGGAGCTGGTGTCACAAAAGGACGCACACCCACCCAATCATAATCAGTGTAACTACCATAGTGGTTTTGAAGTGCAATTTCTCCGGCGAGAGCAAATGTATTGTCAGTACAATTTCGCATTGAAGCACCATCTCTGTACATTATGAAGTTTGTACTACTTGCAGTAACTTCATATCGATACCACTGGTCTGCTACTGGCTCTAAACTGTCTGATGTACAAGTACCGGTACCGTTGGAGATAGTCCAACCAGAATATGGTGTTTCAAGAAATGCGTTACCATTTGTCCCAACCCGTTGATCAAAGCGAGCTTTATATCCTCTATTGGTTCCATAGTCACCCCTAAATACAAGTTCACCAATACCATTTGTTGAGTTTCGAGCTCTCCATACTACAGAGTTGTCCAAGAAACTTGCATAGCCAACTTCAGAACCAAGTGACACATGCCCGTAATTCCCTGACGCAATACCACCCCCAGCACGTAGATACCCACCTGTCTCTGTGATAGAGCCAAGCTCGACATCTTTAGTCCACTTTGATGTATTAATAGAACCATCATTAAAGTCATCAAAGAAAATAAATGTGTTTTCTCCGTCTCCCGTTGTGAGATCACTTAAAGCACCTACCGCAGTATCAAATTGTACATTGTAAATTTGCAAACCAGGATTTAAATCAATCGTACTACTTGAAGCAGTAATGGCAGAACCTCCAATTGCATCTACAGTAAAGTGGCCATTCGCAAGTGAAGTAATAGTAGTACCATTAAGAAGTCGTAAACCTAATTCATTTTGATGTCGTATGTCGTAATACTGTGCATTGAGTGTCGAATTGGAGAGTACAATCCCAAAGAGTCCTCCTGATTGTCTATCGACTGTAGTTGTGGAAACTGCGGTTCCGAGAATTTGGAGTGTGGCATCGGTAAATGAAGCGCTCGCTCCACCTGCAAAACGCACATCAACCTGTCGTGAGCCTCCTCCGAGCGCAGTCCCATCAAAGTCAGTTGCGTAGCTCCAGTATTCATTTCCACTTATTCTTTCATACGCACCGAAGATGTAGAGGACCCCATCGACCCCTGCATGGTCCTGCGAGTAGAGCGAACCGGTACCATCCACCACGTAGAGAGACGCACTCGAGTTCCACATTTTAATATCTGTGTTCGCCTTCACGCGGAGCGTATCATACGTGTCACCTAGATTTGTCTTACTATTGATACTGTAGTTACCCGCCTCAAGAGAGAGCGTTGAACCAGTCCACGTAGTTGAGGCGTTTGAAACATTATTGGTAAATGTCCCAAGCACGGCGAGTGTCTGTCCACTTGCAAGTGTGAATGTCGATGTTGTACTCAAGGTGAAGTTGTTTGTTGTTGTGGCAGGCGCTGTGATAGTCCACCCCCCTCCAATACTATTAAATGTTGCATCGTATAGAGTTGAGTTTCCGAGATTTATTATTTCTCCAGTATCGCTCGAGTTGAAGAGAACCGTTCCCGAATTGTGGCTTATGACAGCTGTGTTTACGAGTGAACCACCAAGAGTGAGTGTGGAAGAAGGTAATGTTACCGTACCATTTGTCGCAGTGAGTGAACCGAGCACTGTCACCGATGTGTCAACAAATGACCACGAGCCACTTCCCGAGAACAAAACATTATTGAATGATGCATTCGTATCAATGACCCTCGCTCCTGTCCCCGTAAATGCAACAGTACCACTGTTATGCGTGAAAGTTCCTCCCGTATTTGTGAAGTTCCCCGAAACAGAGAGTGTAGCCTGCGGAAGCATGACCGTTCCCTGCTGAATACGGAAATCGTTTGAAGTTGTTGCACTGGTGTCAAGGAATGTCCAACTGCCCGAACCATTGAAGGCAAGCGTATAGAAATTATTTGTAAACGGTGTTCCGCTCGCAGAAATGGTTTCTGCGCTCGCCGATGTCATCGCAAGCGTGCCATTATTGTGTGCAAATGTACCACCGACTGAGTTCCATGTACCCGAGAGCGTTGTTGTTCCCGTCGGCATTGTCACCGTTCCCGTAGAAACTCTGAAATCATTTGTAACGGAAAGGTCAGCCTCAGTAAAGGACCACGAACCGCCCACTCCATTGAAAGTGAGGTCATAAAATGCGTCACCCCCTGCAGTAATTATTCTGTTTGTCGTTGTCGCTCCAAAAATGACCTCGCCTGCTCGAGGAACAAATGTGTTGTTATTTATCCAATCAGTGAGTACCGTTATGTCAAAGTTCCCCGTTGATACATCAAGAATATCATCTGCACCGATGGTGACACTTTGTGCTTTCACATTCCCCGTGAGTTGGATTGTCTTTGAAGTGCCATCGACATGAACATTACCAACATTCTGAAGTATCGCATTGCTGTCAGACCAATTCTTTGTTCCTGTCCCATCAAAGGTTGTCGTTGCAGAACCGCTCCAGAATCCTGAAGCGCCTGTTGTAAGATTTCCTCCAACAGTTATTTGCACCCCATCTCGAGAGAGAGTTCCGTTTGAGACAGTAAGGTTGTTATCGATATCAAGCGTACTGAGCGGTGTCCATGTTGCGGTAGTAGCTCCGTTACCAAAGGTAACGTTGTAGAAAGCATTTGTAATCGAACCAGTACCATCGATAGTCTCTGTAGTTGATGTCGCAGTGAATATAACCGTAGATGTACCCATCGTCGTCGTTCCATTATTGTCCCAACTTCCCGAGACGGTGAGCGTATTTCCTTGAGCAATGAGGGTACCGTTGTTCTCGATATCATGAAGCGTCAGTGAACCTGAAGGGGCATACGTGGTACTCGCCATTATGTAAAGCTCTGCATCAGCACAGCCAGACTCAACGCACGTCGAAAGTGCTGTTCCTGTAGCATTGAAGAATAGGTCCTCATTATTTGAGTAATCATACAGTCCAAGGTCTGTATTGGTGAACGGTGTTGATGTCGCATCATTTGAACCGATGGTGACATGTCGTTCATAGAGTCTGAGCCCACTCATGTCTCCTACTCCATCATATCGAGCCTTTGCAACGGCTTCGTTTGTATCGGCAACACCAGAAATAAATACTGTAATTACATCCCCAGGAGCAGCGTTGACGTTCGCAATAGACCACGTTCCACCTGAAATAGTGCCTGTTCTTCCCACTTGAAGCGCACCATTTATGGCGACTGCCACAGTTCCGGAGGTGAGGTTCGCGGATTGATCGTACTGTTGCGCTGTTCCTGAGACAGTAATACCCGCTGACCATGTGAGTGTCCAGTCGCTGAGTGTCGGACAGGTCCCCAGATTACAACTGAGATTGGCAACGGGACGTATCATATTGTATGTCGAGACAGGCAATACATTTATGAGACTGATAGGGCCAGTCGATGTACCGACGGAATTGTTAGGGATGAGTGAATCTGGAACAAGTTCCCACGAAACACCATCATAGTACTCAACTTGATACAAAATCGTTGAACCACTTGGCTCTGAGTCAGTCCAATTGAGTTCCTGCCAATATGGACCAGCCCCGTCGTAAAAGGCAATCCCTGGATTCCCGACAATGGTACCTGTCGAGCCGGGGTTGCGTGGCGCAATCATGAACGGCTCTTTGTATGGGTACGCTCCTGAGACGCCGTTTGTCTCAAGACTTTGAAATACGCTCCACGTGGCCCCGTTCCAGCTTGAATAATCGTAGCGGTCGTTGGTCATATCGTACGCAACAAGCTGTGGGAGGTTTGCAAATGTGCGACGAAGTTGTACACGTGCAGAGTCCTGAATTGTTGAAACGCTCGCCTCAGCAACCCACACAGCACCATCCCAAACCCGATAGCGAACATTTGTGGTGTCGCTATAGGCAACCATAATATACCCGTCACGAGCTCCACCAACCTCAAAGAGACAATCGACGGGGCGATCATTTTTTACCGTACTTCCCGCAGCCCACGCTGTCTCTAGTTCAACGGTGGCGACAAATCCTGCCCCTGTCCACCGTACCGCACCGATGTCATTGTCCTCGTCAACGTAACAGAGCGCCATGTTATCAGACCCAACATCTGAGACGAGTGCTCCCGATTCAAAGTCATCACCGAGTGCAACAGTAGTCGTCGCACTCCACACTGCGCCGTCCCACGCCTTCCAGACGAAACTCGCATTAATACCATTTGACGCAACAACCACCGCTTGAGCACCACTTTCCTCATACGAGCCGGTAACCCCCTCGTGTACAACCTCATTCATAGAACCAAGTGTTGTACTGTTGCCCCATGACGAACCACTCCACACGAAGAGTTCATAGTAGAGACCACTGCTGTCCCGAGCCATAAGGATTATCTCATCTGAGACTGGGTCTGACATGAGACGAATCCACGTACAGTTGTTTGATGAATTGAGATTGATAGTCCCTCCAAGTGTCCACGCACCATCCCAAATGTAATATACAGGGTCAGCGTCACCGTCACAGGAAACAACCATTGCATCACCTGAGACATTTTCGTATGCAATATCAAACCCGCGTGCAGTTGTGTTCGGGACACCGGTGGTAATCTCCTGCAAATTTCCCCACGACCCATTTTGATACACCTGAATATTTACGTCACCGTCTGTGCCAAGTGTCCCGAGTAAATATTCTTCTCGTGTCTCACCCGGTTTTGTTGAAAGCCATGTAATTGCTGAGCCTACGGAGAGTGCCTGCAATTCTGACCCCCAGACTGTACCATCCCACAATCTATATCGTGGCTCGGGCGCAGTGCCCTCTGCGTACCCAACGAGCGACTCAATTGCAGTTGTTGCGACAGTTGCTGACTGCGCAAGAGTTGTTATTCCTGATAGCGAATCAGTCAAAAACTGCTCACTCGTTGTCTGGAACCATGTTGAGACATTTGTCGTTGAGCTCACGGTAAAACTCTGTGGGTCAGTGAACGCAGAATAATTATTTGAACCTAAGGGGTCGACGGCACGCACGCGCCACCAATATGTGACATTGTCCGTGAGCGCATCCCCTGGCTGTATTGTGTACTGAATAAGCTCACCTGAATTAAATGGACTCGTATCTGCCGGTGTCGTTATGTTTGCGAAACCACTACTTGAACTTGAGGTTCTTGTTGTTGACGCTGTGAAATTGTATGTCGTTGACCACTGCACCTGATACACGAGCGTATCTCCCTGAGGGTCACTGGTAAAGAATTCAAGAACTGGCGTTGTAGTTGCCTGTCGCTCATTGGGGAACAGCATATTGATATCGGGAGGAAGTATTTTATAACCCCAATATATAGTCCATTCCTGAAGTACCGGTGATGCTCCCGCATCGGTAAACACCGCAACGACTCGTATCGTGTTATATGTCGCTGTATCCAACCCAAGAAGATTTACGGGGGAAGTGTCGAACCCAGTCGAGTTACCTGGAAGGTCTGTATCAGGAATGTCTGCCCACACTTCATTTTCGTAATACTGAATTCTATACTTAAGATCACTTGAGGCCTCTACATCAGTGAAGGTAAATGAGTCCCATGCGTTACCTGATGTTCCCCAATCGAAACGAACTTCAGTACCGGTCGTTGTACCCGTAGTGAACCCACCCGAAAGTGAGACAGACTCAGCAACACTTGTTTCTGTATCTTCAAGCGAATCAGTATCAAATTGCTCATCAGTTGTCTGGAACCATGCACTTGCGGTGAGTCCAGTATCAATAGTGAAACTTCGTATCTGAGACCAACTTCCCCACGCACCTGATCCGTTCGGGTCCTTCGAGCGCACACGCCAATAATATGTCACACCATTAGTAAGTGCTGAGGATAGTCTGAACTCAATTGTCTCACCGGTATTGAACGGGTCTTTGTCAGCTGGAGTAGCAAGGTTTTCAAACATAGTTCCGTCATCAACGGTATTTCTGTCAGCAACAGTCGAGTCAAAGGCATAATCATTATCAATTTGTATTTGATACGAGAGATCCTCTCCCTCAGGGTCTGATGCGGAGAATTGGAAATTTGGTGTCACCGTTGCAGTCTTCTCGTTATCAAACAATGTTGAAAGTGTTGGCTGATTTGGGCTCGCATTTGTGGTAAGTGTTGGATAGTTTGTGTATTCATTTAACTCAACCCCATCCGAGGTAACTGCCCTAAAACAATACTGCGTACCCGCAAGACCATTGTGTTCCAGCACCCAGTCAAATTCAACGTCATTTCCTACACCAACTATATTTGGATTGAGCGCTGAGCTATTTGCTTCCTCATACGTCCCCAACACAGTCGTTGTGGAGAGAAGGAGTGAAGAGAGCGTCACACCATCGGATATGCCCGCATTATTGTAGCCACGCCATTCTGGACTTGATGAACCAATAGCTCCCACATCACTCCATGTTGCAACAGTACAATCGGTACTTGAAGCATACTGTAATTTAAATGCAGAGGTTGATGTTGAGAGCGCTACGTTTTCATCGTGAATACTCATACGGAGACGAAGGACAGAACCAAGCCCTGGAGACGCAGTAATAATTGCTTCATCTTCATCAACGTCAACGGCGCCGACAGGCCAAGGGTCTGTTGGTGTTGTTGATGTTGAGTTTGCATACCAACGATAATCTGCCTGTATGAGGTATGGCTCCCGCTCCCAAGAGAGCGTCCAGTCGTCGAGACTTGGAATGCTCGAATTTGTTGTCGAGAGTGTTGCCCTGAGACAGAGATTGTTATAGGTTGTCGTCGAAACTCCTGTAATGTCGAGTGGGCTCTGCGTTATATCAAAGCCAGCACTGTTTCCTGCGAGCGCAATATCAGGAACAGATGTCGCACACGAGGTCCCATACATTACTTGGAGGAGAACATCTGTACCCGATGGCTCCGTGACATTCCACGAAACTTCACCCCATGTCGGTTGTCCAGGCACTGAATTAAAATTAATGGGGTCGGAGACAATGGTTCCCTGTGCAGATTGATACACCTGTGCAGTCATTGCGATTGGCTGACGGAATGGTGCCACGGTAACTGATGGGGACGTCTCGAGTGTCTGGATTCCCGACCACGTGGAGCCGTCCCAGTATGAGAAATCAAATTGGGTATTTGTATCATCGTGGAAAAATGAAAGAATCTTACCATCACCCGCGCGAACCGATCCCACTTCCCACGAATCCTGTATCGTACTAATACTTGCTTCCCCTCCGCCAAAACTCGTGCCGTTCCAGACCTGGTACCGTCCCGCAGTATCATCGCTGTATGGAATCATCAGGTAACCGTCTCTTCCTGTAGTGACTTCAAATTCACAGGAGACCGCACGACCATCAAAAATATTTCCGAGTGTCTCTATTTCCTGATTGGTCTGCCACGCAAGACCGTTCCAGCGAACAATACCGATGTCAGCATCGTTATCGATATAACAGAGCGCCATGTTATCGCTTCCCTCGTCACGTCTGAGCACTCCCCATTCAAAATCATCACCGAGTGCCTGTGTACCCGAGTTCCAGCTACCACCACTCCATGTTGCCCATGCAAATCCGTTTGTATTACCATTTGAGGTCACTACCATTGCCTGATCTCCTGATTCCTCATATTCAATCGCAATTCCTTCATGATTCGTGTCGGTCATTGAACCAATAGCCCTGGGATTACCCCACGATGTACCATCCCACACGAAAGCTTGATAGGCTGAGCCAGTATCACGTGTTACGAGAATGATTTCGTCTGAAGTCGGGTCTGACGCAAGCGATATGTAGTTACAATTGTTTGCCGACGTTGTTGTTGCCGTACCAACAAAGGTCCATGCCGTTCCATTCCATATACGTGACGAAGGGTCACTGTCACCATCACAATAGACAATGAGTGCGTCACCAGAATTTGTCTCATACGCAACGTCGAAACCACGTCGTGTCGTGTCTGAGACCGTCGCGGTCACCTCAAGGAGATTCCCCCACGTCGATGCAGTACCGTTATATATTTGCACATTGATGTCACTGAGTGCGTCCTGTGTACCGAGGATGTATTCATCGCGTGTCGTTCCCGCTTCCGTACGCATCCACTGTATGGTACCGCCAACACTCTGTGCAGAATTTTCTCCTCCCCACGCTGAGCCATCCCATATCTGGTACCGCGGAGTCTGCACAACTCCCTCGCCGTATACAACAAGTGCCTCTGATGGGTCAGGGACTGAGAGCTCTACACCCCCCGATGTTGTTGCGATATTGGTGAGTGTCCCAGTTTCAAATTGTGATCCCTCAGTCTGGAACCACTTCGAGGGGTCAAGCCCCGACTCATAGGTAAAGCTATGTACCTCACTCCATGTCCCCCATACCGCACCGACAGTCTCCATTGCACGAACACGCCAGTAGTACGTGACTCCTGAGGTAAATGTCGTTTGTGGATCAAATTGGATACGCTCGTTGTCATTAAATGGACTCGTATCTGCGGGTGTCACCGTGTTCGTAAAACAGTCTGGCGAACATCCAGATTCATCATCTGATGTATGACTTCCAAGTGGAGCATCACTCAAATCACCATCGTCGTCCCATTCAAACTGGTACGTGAGCGTATCGACACCGTCGGGGTCATTTCCAGTAAATTCAAATGTCAGTGTTGATGTTCCTGTCTTTTCACTGTCAAAGAGGGCGTGCATCGTAGGAGCACTCGGTGCTGAACCTCCTGACCGCTTTGCAAAGACTGCAGTACGATATGGTGGCACATGTGACACCGTAGTGAAACTCGTGATACTCACTGCGTGCGTATGACCAGCAGTTGCGACGTTCCCGTTCACTGGGGTTGAGTCTCTATTAACTGTTGCGTTAGGCGCCCCTGAGACAACACCAGTCATATCGGCATGTGCGTGCGTACTTGCACCTCCTGCAGTGCCATAGGTTGTCGATGCAAGCACAAATCGATTCTCAAATGGTTCAGTCGAACTTGAAACAGTATTCCATCCCGTAGGAGGAGTATCGGTCCACATAGCAATCATTGCGTCAGTTGCAGTGCTTGTCGCATTCAATTTACCGAGTATCGTCTCAAGATATGGTGGAAGATTGGTACCAGTACCAGTCGTCGTGCTCACTGAGTGATTATGATTGGCAGCTGCAACGGAGATGCTCGTACCAGGGTTACGGGCATTCAAGGTGGATGCTGAGTTGCCCGTATTACCAGAGGCGGTGTGCGTATGTGTGTCCGCACCGCCAGTTGTTGCAATCGTTGTAGTACTCTCCCCTTGTATGAACGTACCGTCCTGTGCAGAATATCGAGTCCAGCCCGATGGCACAGTTGCATCAAAGAGTGCAATTGCTCCTGCAGGAATTGAAGCTGGTTCTCCCGCTGAGTTGCTCTGGATTATTACCAGATTTCTATATGGTGGCAAATTGTTGTCTGTCGAAATAGTCGGAGTATAGGTGTGTGTGTGATTAACGCGTGGGGTCGCCTGATTATTTGTATCAACACCCTGTGAACCCGCAGATGCAGTGACTGCACCCGTTGCAGTGTGTGAGTGTGTCGCTGAACCGCCGTTCACACCAGCGGTTGATGACCCCATGACAAATCGCTGATAGAAGGCACCCGCTGGAGCACACGATACACAGGTCCAACCAGACGGAATGATTGTGCCATCCCAGTAGAGGAGTGCACTTCCTGTTGCATCGGAGGCAATCTGCCATTTGCGATGCTCTTTGAAGTTGTTAGTCACCGCGGTACTTGAGGCAGTTTCTGTGACTCCCTCAGGTTCAATTACCTGAATATCTGACAGGGTGTCACTCGGAACTTCCGTATCTGGTGTCACTTCAATAACTTCCTCTGGAGTATTTGTGACAACCGGAACCTCAATAATATTATTTTCTATCGGTACATCCTCCTCCGCAACAACAGCTTCACTTTCTACTGTTGGTTCTACTGGAATTTCTTCAACAACCACCTCTTCAACCAAAGGAGTCTCCACACCAGCTCCAATCTCTTCAAAGACTGACTCATTAACAAGCGCCTGAGGAAATCCATTTACGGTTTCAAATACGATGAGTGCGTCTGCATCATCCGTCACCATTGCGGGCCCGAGCGTATAGAGGAATGGAGAAATATCGGGCGCATCAAAGGTGTACGTGTATGACTTTGATCCTCCGCCAATATGGTCGATGTCCCACGTAAGCTTCTGCATACCATCACTCTCGGTAATGACTGCGTCTGTATTTGAAACAATAAAATCAAGCGGGACAAATTCGACAAGCTCCCCAGAGAATGAATTCTTTGAAGTTACCGTGAGCGTCATTGGGTACGTATAGCGTGGGTTGATACGCGTCGGGCCATCACGGACAAGGTCAATACCGTGCTGAGCGATAACCTCGAAGGTGTCGCTCGTGTGTGCAACAACGTCTCCATTCGCATCGATATGCTCAAGATACATCTCATACGTTCCGACCATAGCAGGGACATACTCAGCAAGGTAATCGGCATTCTCTGTGACATTATTTCCATTACATTCACCCGATGGGGCAACGTATGACTCACTGATGTACTCATTGGGGTCAATGATGTAGAGACGGAGGTCTGCACTACAGAGTGTATTTCCATTCTCAGACACCACGCCCATCATTATGGTACTTGTTGCACTAAGTTCATATTCAGTTTGGTCTGGATTAATTGCAAGAACTCCCCACTGGAATGTAAACGTATCAGTAAATTCCTTACCCCCCTCATCAACGGTTATTTGTACGGTATAGGTACCAGGCCTGAGCTCATCCTTGTCCTTCTCAGAGAGTTGGATGGTCACAAGCCCCTCTGCTGTGGTATCAATTTGTGGTACGACAGGAATTGCGTCCCCACCTCCGTATATAAACACAACGTCTTCAACCTCCATCAGTTTTCTTCCGAAGAGACTTCTGAAAAACGAGATAACCCTGTTTCTTTGCGACTCGTACTTCAGTGAGAATTTTGGCAACTCATCTCGTGAGAAATCGAGTGTCTCACCAACGAATTCATACATGCTTGGTAGTGTGAGATTGTCGAGCTCTGCAGGAAGAATGCGTTCACCAAGAACACCTCGGTCAAATGTCTCCGTATCTATCTGGAGCCAAACAGAATCAACATATGCTCGTTCGAGGTGCTGTTCATCACCCACATATGAAAGTCTCACTTCAAAATCCTCAAAATCATTTGCATGCATGAGACGTGGAAGTGCAAAGAGGAATGAACCGCCGTTTAGAGCATTTGATACTTCGCCATCGAGGAGTATTGAGCCGGCATTCACCCACGTATCTCCAAATGAATATTCAATATCAAGGTAAGGCGAGAGCTCACCCACAGGAACGTTGGTAATACTTCCAAATGACATTCTGAGCTGAACATTTTTAATAAATTCACCAGAATTAAGTGCAGGGAGCGCAAAGTCATCAAAGGTGATTGAGTTGCTCCCATCGTTCTCATCCAAGGATAGTGTCTCCACTTCTTCTACGTCACTACCATCATCAAGTGGTACGTCCGACATCATATCGACAACCTCATCTCCTTCTTCCTGCGCGCCATCTGTCGCTGATGGTGATTCAATAGCCTCAGGTAAAGCAACGGTGTCTTGCGCACCATCATTTTGGATTTGAGGTACATCCGCAACATCGGTAGAGACTGAGGTGTCCACAGCATCTCCCACAGGCTCATCGGTCGTTGTAATTGGTGTTGAGATAGACTCTTGTGCAAGTGGCAAGAGCGCAGTTGCAATGTTTGTAAACCTAAAGAAGCTTCTACTCAATGCCGAGAGTGGTGATTCCCCTCCTCCAGTCGCCTCTGGAATGGCCTCCGGCTCAGGCTCACTTTTCTCCTCATCAATAACACCTTCCCCTTCAACATTTCCTGAAGAATCACTTGTATCACTGACCTCTGACTGAACACCATCTATAACTTCGGGAGCAATAATTTCACTTTCACCTGTCACCGCCTCACTCTCAGTAGGAGAAGTGTTTTGAGTATTACCAACATCGTTTGATGGACTTGATTCACTCCACTCTAAGTATGCCGAATTTACTTTTGTAAAACTTTGATACACCGCATCATCGTTGAGATCTTGTGAAAGTGCACGCTCAGAATTCTGCCACGTCTCGGTACTCACCTCTCCAGGAAGGACATACAGTGTGTCAAGTTTTCTATTTAATTCAAAATTTGACTCTGCATGAGAAGTGATGATTAATGCCAATATTAACGTGAACGAGGTGGCCAAACCGAGTATAAATTTTGTAGGTGTTCTCTTACTTGAAACATTCTTCTTTCGAGCTATGCCACTATTGCTCAGTGCCCATCCGTTTCCACCACGAACAAAACACCAGCATGTCAAATCTAGCGCTTTAAATATGGTTTTATTAAATTTTTCCCTTATTTTTTGAGAGTTAAATCTCATCTCCACGAGGAAGCGAGCCAATACTCAAATAGAGTACGGCTCAATCATAATTATAGCGCGTCAGACCGTAGTTTGACGCGCTATAACTGTGGATTGGTGGACTGTTTATTTTAGAATTTTACTGACGTCTGTTATTTCCTTTTCAATAAGTGTTTCTGATACCTCAAGTGCTTGGTTGAGTCCCTCTACCGCCTCCTTTTCCTTCTTTGAAAGACGCTCATGTTTCGTAATCATGTTGATCTGATCATAGATCTCATCTCGCAGTGCAGAGAATATTTTTTCCATTTGTTCCTGAATTTCCTTTGTCTCCTTTCGAAGTTTTTGCTCTCGGTGCTCATGCATTTTTTGCATGTACGCTATATATGCAATCAGTCCAATGATTCCAAGAAGAAGAATGATTATCGCAAGATTCTTTCCCTTGAAGTAATCCCAAATCGATGTTGATGCAACCACTTCAACCGGTGGATGCCACCCTGCAGTTATAAGAACGGCTGAGCTTGATTCAATCTTATTCCCTGCAAAGTCATGTGCGACAACTTTTACCGTATACGTTCCATCCTCCAAGTCCTTGAGGAGATACCCGAGCTTTGCTTCATCGGGTGTTATTTCAACCGGTTCCCCATCAGCAATACTCATTTCATATTTCACCACTCCAGAGGTCTCATCTCTCGCCTCAAAGGTGAGGAGTGGGAATGCAGTTGCAGAATTACCCGCACGCACATTCACAATAAATGGAAGTGGCGGTGTCGTATCAACCATAATCTTTCGGTGGAGTATTGCTCCCCAGCCAACCTGATTCTTGTACTGCATGGTGAGATACTGCACACCATCAGTAAGCAATTCCTCATTTAAAGAAAGTTGTTCTATTGGTGGGTCATACACCGTTACTGGCTCAAATTCCGATGATGTAGAAATATCAAGTGCGAGTACATCTACATCAAATGGGACTTCCCAAGTGAAGACACCAACTTTCGTTGGGTACCAGAGTTCTGGATCGAGAAAGACTGTCGAACCTGCTTCTGGAGCCCGTGGCGGGTCACCAAATGTTATTGTTGCATCAGAATCCTCAGTGTCCTCAGCTTTTGTAGGTGTTTCCTCTGCTGGCGTTGGTGTGGATGCAGTAGTCAATGTATATGACGCATTTACTGGACCAGTATACACATCAGTACCAAGGCCATCAGCAGCAAGTACTGAAGCCGATGCGGTAGAAACAGTTGCAGAACCCTCAGCGATTGCCTTAAAGGTCACGGTGATGAGGTTCGATTTTGTTGTAAACGGTGACGGGCTTCCTCCACCAAAATCAATGGTTCCGGCAGAATTTGAAAATGTCGGCTCCGTTGTCCATAGTGAGAAAACGGACCCTGTTTTTGACAGTCCCGTTACAGAAATCTTTGTATTATCAAAACTAAGTTTCGCCTCAACTGCGTTTACGCTCTTCCCTTGTGGATTTGTTTGGATGGTGACCGTAAACGATTGCCCCACTGAGTATGAGCCGGTGCTTGGTGAAATAGAGATATCAGCAGCATGTGTAATTTCTCCACAGGAAAAAAGCAACGTGAAAGCGACGAGTAATTTTAAAAGTGTCGTTGTGGTTTTATAAGGTACAAAAGGAACGTGCATAAGCTGTGTCTTTACCGGGTCGGTTTCCCCTTCACCCGGTTAATTTTAAGTCTTACTTTTTCTTTTTCTTCAGGTCGCAGAAGCGGGAGGACGAGCACAAGGACGCCATTCTTCACCTTTGCTTCTGCGTGGGCAATGTCGACACTCTCGGGCAAAATAATACGTCTATAGAAATCACCCCAGACACACTCTTCGGTAAAGAATGCCCCCTCTGGTTTTACTTTTGCAAATGCAAGATGCACTGGCCTAAGTCTCTTTCCTTCAATGAGAACGACGTCGGCATCACCTTCAATGGATACATGAATATCAGAAAGTTCCGCGCCCGCAGCTTGTGCGTACACGATAATAAGGTCGGTCGTTTGAAACACATCCACATCAAGCTGTACAATCTTATCAAGCGCAGTCTCTTCCTCGCTCGATTGTAGCCGTTGTTCCGTACGAACACCTCTTCCTTTTAGTCTCTGCAAAAAGGACATACCTAAGTATTATACGGTATCACAAAGTTTTTTTTGCAACACTTATACACAAATTATATTAGTCATTAGTCGTTAGCTATTAGTTGTTAACTAACGACTAATAGCTAGTAGCTAACTCACCCGGTCCAATTGAAGATCATGATAGAGAAATCAGTGAGACTAACGCGTCCATCGCCATTAATATCCGCCGACGGATTTGAATTTCCTCCATTACTATTCCACCAGAAGAGCAGGATGGAGAAGTCAATAAGATTTACCTTCCCATCACGATTTAAGTCAGAGCTACCGCCAGTTTTTGCAGCTTCGCCAACTCCATAGAGTGTGTACCCAGAGAAGTTTGTTGAGACTCCCGTATCTTGTTTCGCTTTCGCCCTCACTTTATATGTTCCTGTCTTAAATCCATCGGTACTTATGTTGGTGGTCCAAAAACCATTACCATCAGAGAGCGCAGTAAATGTTTTGAGCGATGCACTTGTTTTATCATTCTGATTTTCAATCGTTACTGTAGCATCAGGTATCGAGTACCCACTCACGACAAGCGTGCTGTTGGGGTCTACAGGATTTGGTGACACCTTGATTGAAGGCATCACGTTAATGTTTGAGAGTGTCGAGCCACGCGCCCCTGTAACTGTAAATGTTGTCGAGTAGGTACTCGACTTAACTCCGCTCTTATCAGTGCCATAGACACCGAAGGTATACGCGCCTCGCGCAATGTCGTCGAGTGAAATTTCAAACTGACCATTTGCACCACTCGTTACAGTATCTGCTATCGTTCCGTCTACAAGAATGGTGATGGTGCTTCTCGGAAAAGCATAACCCGTAATAATAACCAGCCCGTCGCCACTCTGATATGGCTTGTTTGAGCCCTCGAAACCTCCACCACCCCCGCTTCCTCCACTACTTGCCCCAGAACCCCCTCCCCCTCCCCCTCCACTGCCTGTACCTGAAGTAGAGCCCCCTCCACTTCCCCCTCCTGAGGATGTTCCACTTCCATCTCCTGCGCTCCCTGAACCGGTACCGCCTCCGGCTCCGCCACTTCCCGTTTGACCAGTACCACCAGGTGTACCTTCTGGATATTCGGGCACCGTGAATGATATTTCATAGTCATCGGTGTTCTCATTTCCTTCATCATCAATACAACGGATATAAAATACGTAGGCTGTATTTGTTGCAACTGAAATAACTTTTGAATGTACGGTCACAAATGAGGTAGAGAACTCTGTTCCCATAGAGAAATACGGTGTTCCAGATGCAGTGCTATACCTACATTTTGCAAACTCGTCAGTTTCGAGTGAAAACTCAACGGAGAGTGTCGTTCCTGAGATAGTTCCCGATGGTGCGCCGTTGAATCGAACAGGTGCGTCCGTTTCCCTTGTGTCAACATCATCAATATGAACCTTGTCCACGATTGCATACCTGCCTCGGACCTGAGAACTGGTTGTGATATCCCCTGCGCGAATAACATAATCAAATGTCCCCGCAGAATTTGGGTTTGTAATGCCAATATCTGTCGTTGTTGCATTTGGTGTGTGAGAGCCAATGAGAAGTCGCAGATTTGCACCCGCGGGTACACCTTCTGTACTGTTCAGTGTGATTTCAATATTTCCTGAAGTGCCGGTAGTGATTGAAACACCATCATCTACGGCAGAGACCGTTGCTGTTGCGGTGCGGAGAGAGTAACCAGAAGAAGTTGCTACATAGAGCGCAACGTTGTCGATATCGAAGTTAACCGACGCAGGTATTTCAAAATCACCAGGGTCGGGGACATAACGAATATAACCTCCCGCTGGGATAGCAACCGTCGTTGTAAAATTGATTGTATGATTTGAACTTTCGACAGGCGCCGAATTGGACAATCTATCACTGTAGCTTGTGATTGTCGCAGCAGAAGCGGTGCCACAAAGGCCAAGCACCGCTAAAGCAAACACAATACCAAAAAGGTACTTGAAACATTGATACCTAAAAATTCCCTGCTTTTGCATGGCTATATATCTATTGTACAGCACAGCGAAACAAATTCTTTCTTATTTAGAGCAGGGTCTGTGTACAGAGCACATGAGAAAGGGGGTGATTCTCTCTTCATTTATCTTACACACCTGAAGCCTATACCCGTTCCCGAGGTTGTAGGGGGAGTATCAGCATGCACGGTATAGAGTCCACCGTCAGTTCCACTGTCGTAGTATCCACCCCGGATGACTCCATACGCACCATCTTTTCGTGACCAAAAATAATCTTTGCCGAAGAGCTCCTGTGCCTCTCCGCTTACAAGAACTGCCATTCCCGATGAATCAACCTGTGACACATACCCTGTATCGGGCATCTCTTGACCATTATAGTTACCGTCAATGACATCATCACTTACCCACTCCCATACATTACCAACCAGGTCATACACCCCGTCCGGAGAGTTGCATTCAGCACTATTTCCTGTCTTACCAATCACTTTCGACGAGACATTGCAGGAATTTTCAACATTTGCCATACCGAGTCCGAGTGCATACCACTCCGCACTTGTTGGCAAACGCTTTCCATCCCGCGCACACAACTGCATTGCCTGATCACGGGTCACAAATCTCCATGGCAGAGCCCCCACCTTCGACTCAGCAACACATTCTCTACTTTCGATGTTTTGTTGTGTTGCCATCACCTGCCCCGGGTCTTGCGCTCCACATTTCTTACCAGCCGAAGCCTCATATGCATCAACACAGCTGATTGTGGGCATGTTTTTGACCTCAACCATACCCGAGGGACAGACGCTATTACCACTTGAAATAACCTGAGAAAGAAGCGTTCCCTTCGAGCCGTTGAGCGTATCAGCCGCATCAATACCGAGCGCCGTTATAACAAGCGCACCCAAAACGACAAGGATTCCCTTACCCCATTTCATACTCTACAGTATACGTGAGATGTACAAATCTAGAACAAATCTTTTACACACCTAAACCCGACCCCTTGAGTTGCAAACCCAGTCTGCACTGATGCGTTCACTGAATAAAGCCCTGCATCCTGTTTACTCCCATAAAATCCTCCTCGAATCATGCCAAACACTCCCTCCGTCTTCGACCACATGTAATCTTTTCCATATAAACTATCGGCATCGGCTCCTGTAGTAAGTGCAATTCCCTGGGTATCTACGGAGGTAACATACCCCTCCTCAGGAAGCTTACGATTGTTGAATGTATTGCCCTGGACTTCCTCATTTACCCACTCCCACACGTTCCCCACAGCATCGTATACACCGACACTCGATACACAATCACGATTCCCCGTATTCATGACACGGTCTCCCTCGATAGTGCACGAGTCAGCATCGGTTCCCAGCGCAATGTAATACCACTCTTCACTAGTCGGAAGACGTTTCCCTGCACTCGCGCACATTCTCTGTGCTTGTGGTAATGATATGAAATTCCATGGTACTTTTTCTTCCACAGAAACTCCAAAGCAATTCTTAGTACTTGCATTTTCTTCACTCTGTACAGTGTTTGAGAGCGTGTGATACGGACAGTCATCAGAAGGGCTAGCCTCATACATATCAACACAGAGTGCTTTTCCAGCGACAACAGTTGCCACCGTTCCTTCTGCACAGGTACTTGTACCACCAACACCCGCAAGCTGGCCTATGCCTTGGAGCGAATCTGAAGCATAAATACCGAGCGTTGAAAATGCAACGGCGCCGACAACAGTCAATATTCCTTTAACCAACCTGTCTTTCATAACGATATGACCTTACCCGTGTCCAATCCATTGCGTAGTTGAGGACAATCAGAACGGTTAAAATGAAGAGAATTGTGCTGAGCACATAGGTCGATAGATTCTCTGTTGTGCCTGACACATTGAATGAGCGGGTAGCAATCTCTCGCTCATTGAGTTCTGCCTCCTTTGCATCAAGCACCCTCTGCCTTTCAGCTATTTGCGCCGACAGTGCATTAATTTCACTCTCTGGTACTGACGCTGAAGCCCCAACACCGATGCTTGCCACGTAGAGAATAGTTGCATCGGAGAGTTGACTCGTAACCGGCAGGAGAATACCACTATCAAACACAAGCACCAGTGCTGTCACAAGTGCTGAAATCCTTAGAAAACTAGAATATCCAACTGCCTGCATATATTATGTATGTAAGTGTATCACAGCTATGCTGAGAATATGAGGACGACAAGCAAGAAAAGGATGATTGTCGCGAGAATTGCAGTCGAAATAAACGCAAAACGTGAGATGCCAACCTGTCGCCTGTATCGAGTAGGAACAATTCTATGCCCACCAGCAGAGCGCATAATGGCCTGATTGATATAGTAACGTGTGAGGACATACCCAAGGAGTACCACCACAACGATTGCGAAGAGTATTCCCACCATAACCTTTATTGGGAATACCCAAAAAATGACTGTTGCATCTATAGTCTTCTGTCCCTCCTTCCCATCATACGCAAGCGCGAGGACCGCTTCATATTTCCCAAAGCCAAATCCTTCTGACGACCATGTAAAATTAATATCCCGTGCAGTACCCGGGAAGACGCCAGCGAGATTTTCATTCACGGTCATCACTTCTGGCTTTCCACCGAAGACGCTCGTTACGGTAAGTGGACCTCGAGGACGGATGAGGATATTTCCTTGGTTTTCAATTCTTGCAGTAAACCCAACATCCTTTGTTCCATAGAGTAATTTATCGGTTGAGAATGATCTCACGCGTGCGGTATCAATGATGTCACCACTGATTCTGATGCTGATGATTGATGCAACCTCATACCCAACTCCAGCACCAATCTCGCGAAGCTTCGGTGGCTCAACTGACACAAAGACACCACCAAAGTGGCTCCCTGGTGTTGCATCCCCGGGCACATTGATTGTAATGGGCAATTCGACGGTTGAAAAAGCTGGGACTTTGAGTGGCTCAGTTTGAATGGTAAGCCAATCAGTCAATTCAAATCCAGTTTCCTCAGAACCCTCTTCTGCAAAGAGTGGAGCCCCTCCGGCATTCACACCTCTGATATTCTTTGTGTAGAGAAAATACTCCTTATCGACATCACTCTCGTTTGTCACCTTTAGCGTCTGTGTCAGTGAGCTTCCAGGGTCTGCAGCCTCTTCAATTGTCGCAGGAATGAGTGTAATCCCCGCTGAATCCTGTGCGTGCGTTGTCTGTATACCCAAAATAAATAAACATGCAACTGCGCACAACGTTGCAACTGAAAATCTGACAGAAATCATATTACGTACGATTATAGCATCACCATTTGAACATACATACGAACTGGCTGTACATAAATGCTGAAATCAGCACTTTGGTATGATTGATCCCTAAAAACAAAAAACTCCTTGCGGAGTTTTTTGTAAATCTGGATTATTAGATTTAGAAAGTTGGTGTTGCAATGTATGTGAGCGTAGTGCTGTAGTCGTCACCAGCTTCCTGCAATGCAGTGATTTGAGCCTGATAACCTACTCTAGTTGCGCCGACATCATCACCTGTCGAATCGGCAGTGCCGGTAGTTCCGTCAGATGGACCGTCGTGAGCCATAACAGCTCTCGGCGTCGTACTTGCTGCTACCCATGTATTTGCGGAGGAAAAATCGTTCCCCGCGCCCTTAAGATCACCATCCGTGGTCGTGAGACCCCAGTGACCCCATGTGTTTTCAAGTGCAATATTATTAGTTGGTGCAACCCATGCTGTTGGTGCGTCAACGTAGGTACCGTCTGTGAATCCGTCAATATCAGCACCTGTTGACGAGAGCAAGTTTGCATCCTGTTCAACCGTGACCACATACCCGTGTATTGCGTTTGTCGCTACTGTGAGGTCTTGAGCAAGCGTTTTTGAAACGTTTGATGCAAGTGTCCCAAATGGTAGTGATGTGCTTGTTGAAGTTGCCGCTGTTGTTGTTGGACTACCATTAACTGTCTGTAGAGGATTAACTCCACTGACTGTAAAGGTGAGTGTTGTATCGACGTTCGCGGTAACGAGAACGTTATCAACAATTGCAACTCGAGTTTGCCCACTATCAGCTACTCCAGCAGTAATGGTAAATTCATATGATTGAACACCTGCTGGATTTGTAACCTGAGTGTTACCAACTCCGCCAAATGTTGCGTTTGTTCCAACTTTAATAGTTACGGTTGCATTTGCAGCAATATCAGCAGATGCTCCGCCACTAGTAAACGTCAAATCTTGACCTGAAACAACAGCTGACCACTGCGATGCAGTTGGAGCAGCTCCAACCAAATCCTGGTCTGTTACTCCTTCTGTAAGGTCGACATCTGCAAAGTCGAAAGCATTCATTGCAAATCCTGCAGGGAAGCTAACGACTATCGTTTGTCCACTAGTTACTCCTGTGGGTGAAAGAAACTGAATCGTGTGGTTAGACGCAGATCCAGTGTCCGAGTCTGAGAGGGTGTCTTTCACATAGGTGAGGTTTGCTGCCTCAACTGTTGTGAACATGTGTGCACCAACTGCCCAGAGTACAAGCGCTATTGCAACTAGGGTCGCGATCCCGCCTTGCATAGTAACTTGTCGTTTAGAAACGTACATGTACTTTTGTTATTAAAATTGTAAATAACTTCGGATAGTGTACGACTACACTACCGTTTCGATTGAGGAAAGTCTGTGGAGAGATATTTCTTTAAGTCGTACCAAAAAATGATACAGCCGTTTTACTTAAAGTCATATCAGTGACTTTTTACCCTCGCTCGACCTTATATAGTATATAACGTCTTTAATGACTGTAGGATAAAGTGCTGTTGATAACTCACCCTTATTAACTAGAGCGACACCGGCACGTCCCTTAAATCATAATCGACATGTAAAAGACGTCTCTTATTTGGCCTTAACAACGGCCATTTCTTGCCAGCTTGTCGTATAGTTTGGCGACTTGCGTTCTTTACGCTCTTGCCATTTTTTTTCACCGAGTGTCGCCCCGTGGCGCAGTACCCCTCTGCCGAATTTCTTGTTGATTTCATCCTCTAAAAAACTTAATGATTGTGTTCTTGTGTCTTCTGTAAAGAGTGAGTTCTCTGCCATTGCCTGTGGTTCAATACCACTTATGACAACACCTGCTTTTTTATAGGGCACTGTCGCATCGTAGAGAGTGTCAAGAAGGTGCCCCACTTCCTTCATGAGTACAAAGGTATCATTCGTCGGAATGATAAGCGGTGTGCTCATAGTGCCATCTCGATGTGAAAAATCACCAAATCGACTTCCCTTTGCAATAATAGTTAATCTCGATCCAACACAACCGTCATTACGCAGTTTCTCCGCCACCTCAGACACGTGGTGTGCGAGTGCACTCATGAGAATTCCCTTGTCTTGAATTGTAGAATGAAATGAACGCGTACTTGTATAGCTCTCTTGCTCAATATCAGACAATTCACCGAGTGCGTATACAGGAACCCCTTGAAGCTCCATATGAACTCGTTCACCCACAACACCAAGCAAACGCCGTATATACGACCTATCAAGCGCCAAAAACTCTGAAATAGTATTGATACCATTTTGAGTGAGTACGGCCGATGTTTGCCTCCCAATCCCCCAAATACTCCCACAGGACATGTTTTTTGCCACCGTTCGCCATTCATCCATCTCCAACACACACACCCCTTCACTAATGTGCGACTTCGTAAGTCGCACATTTCCTCGTTTTGCAATATTGTTTGCTACTTTTGCAAGCGTTTTTGTTGGAGCAATACCAATAGAGACAGGAATACCGGTCTTTTGTATGATTCTCCTTCGTACTTCCTCTAATTTTAAGACAGAATCCTCCTTAAGATCAAAGAATGCCTCGTCAACCGAATAGACTTCACAATGATCAAATTCATCGCTGAGCGCGCACATGACACGCTTTGAAATATCTCTATACAACTGAAAATTTGAAGAAAATAAGACAATATCGTTTTTCTTACAAATATCTTGTACCTGAAAATACGGCACTCCCATGGAAATACCCAAATCCTTCACCTCCTGACTGCGGGCCACAATACAGCCGTCATTTGATGAGAGGACTGCGACAGGCTTATTTCGAAGATCAGGACGAAAGAGACGCTCACACGAGACAAAAAAATTGTTGCAATCCATAAGCCCTATCATGTGTCCAGTATACCAAGACTCTCTAAAACACGGTCATGCTTTACAACTTAATTAACATGGTCGACATCGTAAGTCGACCATTTATATGTATAATTTATAAATATGGAGTTCTACCATGTTCTCAATCGAGGAGTCGATAAAAGAAATATCTTCCTTGATTCACAGGACTATGCTCGTTTTGTACATGATATGTATGAGTTCAATACATTAGCACCAGCATTACACGTGGGAAGATACGCAAGTAATATGGTCGACATCGTAAGTCGACCATCTGAGGCACCCGGCAAGGAACTGGTAGATATACACGGCTGGTGCTTAATGGGAAATCACTACCATCTTATTCTCAGCGAGCGCATTGAAAACGGAATGTCTAATTTTCTTCGCAAGCTGAATGTTGGATATGCGAAGTACTTCAATAAACGATACAGCCGTGTAGGTACACTGTTTCAAGGTAGAACTAAAAAAGTACATATTTGTACAGACCAACACCTACTTCATATTCTCAATTACGTTCATTTCAACCCACTTGATTTATCTAACAGTAACAAGGACTGGCGAGAATTAAAAATAGCCGATCAAAATACTGCGCTCAATCATCTTTTGGAATACAAGTGGAGTAGCTACAAAGATTACATTGGTATTAAAAATTTTCCGTCGATCCTTACAACAACCTTTTTTCAGGAGATTTTTTCTCAAAACTATAAAGCACAGGTAGAAAAATACCTTCATGATATTTCTATTGACGACATACAGCACCTTACACTCGAATAAACCCAATTTATGGTCGACATCGTAAGTCGACCATAAGACTCTAACGAGTAAGCATATTTGATATCAAACAAATGGTCGACTTACGATGTCGACCATAAGTTGTTATGAAAATTGGCGGACGCTTCCTACGACAACGCCCCAGATGAAACAGTCGTCATTTTCTGAGACCGTAATTGGTTTGTAATTTTCATTTTCTGAGACGAGTACATGAGTATTTCCGCGCTCGACAAGCCTTTTTACAACCATCTCACCATAGACTGCAGCGACCACGATGACACCGTCTTTTGGAGTTATTGACCTATCCACAACGAGTACATCGTTTGAAAAGATACCGATACCAATCATAGAGTCACCTTCTACACGCACAAAAAATGTAGAGGCTGGATTTTTCACTACCAAATCATTGATATCGAGAATTCGTTCAATGTGATCGTCACCTGGAGATGGAAACCCTGCCTGTGGACGAGAAGAATAAAGAGGCAATTTGTTTTCCTTCGACGAAACCTTACCAAGTACCTCGACTTGTTCTGACATATTTTTGTGCATAACAATACTTCATATCATACCACCCCTACAGATTCCATAGGTATTATCACAGCTCCTCTTGCACAAGGCTGTGTATAAGTGTCGAGACTACCTGTGGATAACTCATCAACGTAGAATTAAACAGGTATATCATTATAGACAGATTCACAGAAGAAAGGTCTAATGTGACAATTGTGATACAGGCCTCCATCGATAGATCGGGGCTGCGATAGAACAGCATACCTGGGATCGCATTACAAGGAAATCATTAGAAACTTCGACTGATGTTCGTCATGACGGGCGATTCGGCACACCTTGTTGCCGAATCGCTTGATTTTTGTGTTTTTGACACGTTTCCACAGAAAACAAAAACATAATTTTAGAAATAGGTGTATCATGTCTGCACAAGGTCGCCTCCGATGAAAGTTTTCTTGGTGATCAATAAATTTTATAGGACAGTTAATATCTAATTTTAAACAATGCAAAAATTCATTTACACAGGAGTCATTGCACTCCTTATCATGGGAGCAACTGGGTTTGCTCCAAGTGCACAAGCAGAGACAACGACCTCTACAAACACCGCGATGCTTGAGCAAATTCAAGCACTCATGGCTAAATTGCAAGAGCTTCAAAAGCAACTTGCAACCATACGTGGCGAGATTAGCGCAGTTTTAAAGGAAAATATCACTGAAGGAACAGATGATGCTGACGTAAAGAGAATACAGGAAATTCTCGCTACAGATTCAACCATCTATCCAGAAGGAAAAGTAACTGGATACTTTGGCCCACTTACCAAGGAAGCTATCAAGCGCTTCCAAGTACGCCACGAACTCGAAGTTACTGGAACAATCGATGAGGCGACACATGACCTTCTCGAGGAATACCTAAGCGAAGCAACTGGTGGAGCAATACCACCAGGACTCCTGAAAGCTCCAGGGATTGCAAAGAAGATGGAAATGCGATTCCGAGAAGGATGCGATAACAGTGGGAAAGGCAAGGCAGATTTCTGTCGAAAGCTCAAAATTAAATATGAGGATGACGAGCTCGAGATAGAGGACGAGACGGAAATGGAAGATGAGGATGAAATGGACGATAGCGAGGACGATGAAGATAGCGACGAGGATGAAATGGACGATAGCGAAGATGACGACACTGACGAGGATGAGGAAGACGACAACTAAATAATTAGTCCAAATCTACAGAAAAAACCGCCGAGTGCGGTTTTTTCTGTATTCGTGTAGTATAATTTCAATATGACAAAAATTCACTTCTTTTCACCAACGTTCTTGGTGAATGTATTTATATTACTTACTATTTTTCTTGCGGTACCGAGCATATCGAGTGCGTACTTCACAACAGCACAGTCAGAAATAAAGTTAGGAGATAAATCAGCACTTTTTCTCATTGATTTTTCCTTTGGAGTGGCGACGCATGAGGTACAGATACCCATTACCGCAACACAATCATCAGAAACTCCAACGAGTAATGTCGTTGCATATACTATCTTTGATGAAGATGGAAATACCGCGATTGGTACTGCCTCAGCAATTGTTCTCAGCAAAGCAAAAATAAACTCAAAGGGAAAGTACCATGTTGCAAAAGGTCTGTCACAAAACTTCACTCTCGCAGTCATCTTCACCCCAACAGTAGTAACAAAGGTCAATGAATACCGCCTTCAAGTAACACATCTTCCGTTCATTTTTGACGGTACACAAGAGTTGCAGTTAAATCCTTCAGAGCTTCAGTACTACACCACTGACCTACTCAAAATCTAGAGCATGTTCAAAAACTCCTCATACTGCGTTGTGCTTCAATCGGAAACACTCATCGTATATTGAATACGCCTCGCATTTCCTCATTCGCACGCCTTGTCTGATGAGTCTTTGAGCAAGCTCTAATAACTTATTGCTCACACACTATTTCCGGCTACCCAACCAGTAGTCCAGCAAAGCTGAAGGGAAAAACCGCCAGATTGGCGATGAACGTTGAGCACGTCACCAACAAGGTATATGTTGGGGTGCAACTTTGATTGCATGGTCCTTGTGTCAATTTCACTCAAATCAACACCACCATCGGAGACAACAGCCCATTCGAAGCCCTTCGTACCAACAATCGTTATAGGAAGGCACTTCATCCTATTGACGAGCGCATGTCTATCATCACGGGTAATGCTGTGTGTCTTTTTTTCATGAGACTCGTGAGGAATGGCTTCAAGGATTGCCTCCGCAATGTGTACAGAAACGAGTTCAGCGAGTGCATTCTTGAGTGTCTTGTTCGCGTGTAGTTCAAAATGTGTTTGCATGCGCTTACGCAGTGCGCCAATATCGTCTGCCGGGAAAAGGTCTATCTCTGCATCCACCTTTCCATGCGAGAGCATTTCTTTTATCTTTCTTGCACTATTTAAAACTGTTGGGCCAGAAATCCCAAAGTGCGTACAGAGAATATTTCCCGTCACTTTGATTTTTTCGAATTTATTTTTGCAGGTAAGTTGCGCACCCGTGAGCGTGGTTCCCGAGAGACGTCGAACCCACTCGTCTTTTACAACAATCGGTACAATATCGGGATTCGGTGAGTGCACCGCATGCCCTATTTCATTGAGCCAACCGATACCTTCCCCTGTTGAGCCCGTTTCAGGATGAGACTTTCCACCACTTGCGAGAATGTATGCTCGTGCGGTATATATGCCATTATTTGTGACCACACCGCTCACAGAGCCGTTTTCTATCTTGAGACGAAGTACTGGTGTATTGATGCAAACAGTGACTCCAGCACGCCGTACATACTCCACCATGACATGGGTCACATCCGTTGCTTTTTCGGTCTTTGGAAATGCACGTTTCCGCTCCTGCGTTACCAAAGGAAGTCCGTTCGATGTAAAGAAATCAAAAGTATCACTCACCCCAAACTGTGAAAAAGGAGAATACAAAAATTGCGCGGATTCTTTATAGTGTTTGAGGAATGTATGGATATCGAGCTCAGCATTAGTAATGTTACATCGGCCACCACCCGTAATAGAAAGTTTCTTCCCGAGTTCAGGATTTTTTTCGAGAAGAAGCACACGAAGACCACGCTCACTAGCGCGTCCTGCTGCCATCATACCCGCGGGACCACCGCCGATGACAATAACGTCGTATTCGTGCTTCATTGACATAGAGTGCAAACTATAGCATAATCAACGGCCAAATGAAAGATTCTGAATTTCCAATGCGACTTAATAGATTCCTTGCGCTTCGTGGCTTCGCAACACGGCGTGGCGCAGACAAGCTTATTGAAAATAGGCGTGTTTTTGTAAATGGGAAACCTGCAATTCTTGGACAGAAGGTCGAAGAGACCGACCGCATAGAAATTAAGGACCACGATACCTCAGGATATCGCTACCTCCTCTATTACAAGCCACGCGGGATTATTACTCACTCACCAGAGGGGGATGAGATCGATATCGTCACACAAATTAAGAAGGACCATAGTATCGTGGGACTCTTCCCTATTGGACGTCTCGATAAGGACTCTGAAGGGCTCATGATTCTCACGAATGATGGACGAATTACTGAACGCATTCTCAATCCTGAAATGGAACACGAGCGCGAGTATGAGGTCACCATAGACAGACGAGTAACTCAGACTTTTTGTAACAGACTCTCAAAGGGTGTGAGCATCGAGGGCTATATGACGAAGCCTGCCAAAGCAATTCCCTCTAAGAAGAGCGAATTCGTCTTCTCCATTACACTCACCGAGGGTAAGAAACACCAAGTCCGTCGAATGTGTGCTGCCCTTGGATTCCAAGTGACACGACTCAAGCGAACACGAATGCTCAACTTTACACTCAAACAGCTCCAACCGGGTGCTGTCTATGCACTCAAACCAAAAGAAGTTTTGGAGTTTCAGCAGTTCCTTAACCTTCGTTAAGCACTCTTTTTCCGTGTCACCCGAGTAACCTTAACAGGTTCAATCGATTTACACGTATCGTGATCAAAATCATTGCTCACGTGTTTGATTGTTGGGTAGAAATAGAGATATGCGATAAGGTTTGCGAATGCAAAGACCGCGAAGAGAATGTTTGCTTCGATAGGATACTTTGTTGAATTAAAGACTATTTCTATAGTTGGCGCGATAATTGCAATCTCAATAAGGTATTTGATACTGACGTGACGATTTTGCGCATAGGAGATGAGGATTTTATACGCCTTCACGAGCACAATGGTAAACGCAATGGTGTGAAGGAGATCAATTTCGAGTAAATTGCGCTCAGGGGCAACAAGAATGTCACTCATTGATGCAGAGATGTCTAAAAGGCCTGTCACCACACTGAGCACGCCCGTGATGAGTGAGCTCACCATATAGAACACAAGTGTGAGTGCGACGAAATATACATAGCCAGAGACTATGTAGTTCATGATTTCTGCAATGAGACTTTCTCTTTTCATTAAAACAAAATTAACTTCTATCATTTAAGCACACTGCGCAGTAAGAAAATGAATGTTGTACACAATCTCTCTGAATGATGTCAGACAAAAACAAAAGCCGCGCAACCTAAGTTGCGCGGCTTTTGTAATTTGGTTGCTTATGCGACGTTAACGTTCACAGCAGCAGGACCCTTCTCACCATCCTCGAGATCGTACGAGACAGCATCACCCTCCTTAAGAGAGTCATACATGAGTCCCTCTACGAGAGAACGAGCATGGAAGAAAAGATCCTTACCTCCCTCATCAGGAGTAATGAAACCAAATCCTCGGTCAGTAAGACGAGCGATTTTTCCCTTCATTGGATTTACTTTGCTTTAATTGAATAACCCAAAACCGTTTGCTTCTGATCCGACTAGCTCAGGCCCCTGTTTTGTTACTGACAATGGTACCATACAATCATTAGTTGTCTATAGTTACCTGTCAAATAACCTCTTGACAATGGGCAGATATAAAGGTATATTATATCTAATTGTTCTCTATCTCGTACGGTGTTCTACGAGGCTCCTTATTATCAACCATCATTAAGTACTGTAACAAAACGGTATGTTTTCAACTGTATTCAAAAGAATAACCATCCTTAGCCTCTGCGCTGTTTTCCTTGTGCCATTTCATATGAGCAATGCGGAAGAACATTTCTATACAAATACTATCCTCAATACAGCAACATTCAGATGGAATAATCAAAACTGGTTCACCGAGGAACATCCAAAAATTGCAGAATTCGCCGTGCGAGATGACGGAAGTGCATATGGTTTTACTGAAACAGGAATTGCATTTAGTCAGGAAAATGTTGAGAATATGCTCAATGCACGCATTCAACGCTTTGTACTCCAAGATCACTACCACTACATAATCAATGGCGAAGTTGTGTACTCACTCGAAGAATTCTCTATCCAACTTGCAAAAGCATACGCAGATGCAAATCAATTCACGACATCATAATGTATAAAAAAAATGCTGGACATTCGTCCAGCATTTTTTGTGCGCTATGGTGTTTATACCTGCTCCTTAAGGTACGCGAGCATCGTTCCAGCATCACTGACCTCAAATGGGTCAGTCTCACAGTTATCCACCTTACCTCCTTCACTAAACACTTTCTTAATCTCTCCATTATCGACAAACATACTGTATCTCCATGAACGCCTTCCAAACCCGAGATTATCCTTTGCGACGAGCATTCCAATCTTTTCGGTAAACTCACCTGAACCGTCTGGAATAAGCTTCACATTCTTTACATCCTGTGCCCTTCCCCACTCATACATAACAAATGGATCATTCACGCTCACGCAGTATATCTCATCCACACCGAGTGCCTTGAATTCGTCATACTTTGCCTCGTACCCTGGAAGATGGGTTGATGAACATGTCGGTGTGTACGCTCCGGGGAGCGCAAATACAATGACCTTCTTACCTCCGAACATCTCACTCGTACTGAGTTCTCCCCACTCAGCGTCAATCGCTGAACAGACGCCAGTCTGTACTTCGTGTGGTACACGAACCTTAAATGTTACCTCGGGGATCTGTGCACCGATAGTTAATTCTGACATATTTTTTTATTAAATAAGTAAATTTTACTCTAAACACCTGTAATTGATTGGATACTCCTTCATAACTGCTAGATGCATATTCTATACTAAAATTCCTTTACTACAAACTATGCACAAGACTGCAAATTCTATTTGTTTTTTAACGTACAATTACAGGAAGATGCAATCACAAGACATGCAGAATGCAGTCGAAAGATTAATGCTCAAGAATAGGCGATTTTTTGATTCATATACATACACCGTCCCATCATCTGAGCACTATCCATTTCAGTGGCTCTGGGATTCCTGCTTCCACGCAATCATTCTTTCTCATATCGATACCACTCTCGCACGAGAAGAGATCCGTTCACTACTTGCACGACCCCTTGCAAATGGACTGGTGCCCCATATCATTTATTGGAAAAAAGGATACGAAACATTGAAATGGGGCCGTGAATATGAAGGCGATGTGCTCACAAAGGCATGGGGCACTGATGGTGTAAGTTCAATCACGCAACCCCCACTTATTGCATCTGCACTATGGGAACTCCACACACGAGCACCCGATATTGGCTTTTTACACGAATTGTATCCCCGTATACGTGATCACTATCTCTGTCTGCTCACCGAACGAAATTTTAGTGCACACGGTCTCATGGGTATTATAAATCCCGATGAATCGGGTGAGGACAATTCGCCACGCTTCGACTCACTTCAAGGATTGCCGAGTCGACACTCCCCAAAGCAAAATTTACATCGACGAATCGACCGCGTGCGTGAACATGCAAAATGCGGTTTTGATGTTCAAAACTGCACGCGACTTCATTTTTGGATTGAGGATGTTTCATTTAATGCCATCTCCCTCCGTGCGCTCGAGGCACTTTCACTCATTGCCAACGAGATTGGTGAAAAACAGGATTCAGACGTGTTCAGTCTGTGTGCGCAACAAATTCGCACCTCAATGCAACTCTACATGAAGAGTGGCTATAGATACTATTCTCTGCAAGGGGAAACACAAGAGAGAATCATTGTCGATACATGGGGACTTTTTATGCCACTGTATGCTGGCCTGCTTCATAAGGAGGAAGCGACTCTTCTTGTAGAGCGACACCTGCTCAATTCAAAACAATTCTTTACTAACTTTCCCATACCATCAGTTTCCTGCACAGAGAAATCTTTTACCGGTGACGACCTTTGGCGTGGCCCCACATGGATTGCTATCAATTGGTTTGTATACAAGGGGCTCAAGCTCTACGGATTCAACGATGTTGCAGAGACAATACGCCAAAAAACTATTCGCCTTCTCACACAATCAGGTTTTCGTGAGTACTACGACGCACACACCGGTGAAGGACACGGTGCACACAATTTCACGTGGGGCGGACTCGTACTTGATATGAATTAAAAAGGAAAATACCCCCTCCCAATTTTTGTTCTGCGGATGAGAAGAAGTCCACCAATGACTGTCCCGAGCACTATTGCTCGTGCGCTTCTCTCCTTAAAGATGTCTCCGGGCTTTCCCTGAAATTCTCTGAGTGATTCCATCGTCCACCCCGAAATCACCGACGCACTCAAGTTCTTCGCACCATTATCTTTTCTCGCTGTATTCACCTCACTGAGCTTACTATTCTGATTTGTCCCTGGTGTGTATTGTTCACTCAGCACATCATCACGGAGTGCTTGAGGAACATTGTTCTTCGGCACGATGTTTTCACGCTGTGTGCCCACGATAATTTCTGGCAATACAGTAAAATCTGGTTTTTGGAGCTTCGCATCCTTTTTACTCCCCTGACTGCCTCCACTCACCACATCATCAGAATCTTCAGTATTTGCCTTCGAAGTAATAGAGTAATTGGTGGATGAAAACGTCGTTCCACCATCCGTGTCACTTCCTGTTGTAGTGACCTTAAAATTCTCGCTACTGAGCGTCGTTGCATAGACAGGAGCTGTTGTGAGCGCGAAAAGGCAAAGCACAAATCCTCCCCATACATACTGTTTTATATGTGAGTATTGCATACAACTATAGTTGAATTTCCTCGATAACCTCAATCACTGGCACTGGCTCGGGTTCTGCTTCTGGCTCTGGTTCAGGCACGACTTCAGGCCCAGTCTCTGTCTCAACTATCGTTTCCACTATCTCTTCAGGAACGACATCACAAGTGGTGCATGGTGATTCTTGCTCGACACTCGCGCCGGTACCTCCATTCTTCATAATCTCAACTTCTCTCCTCAGAGACTCGACCTCACGCTCAAGTCGCTCTGTCCGTGTAAAATACTCCCCAACCTTTGTATGGAGTTCTTTCACTGCCTCCACCACGACCGCAACAATATTTTTTGTATTGAGAGAAAGATACTCACCACCATCACGAACAACTTCTGGAATCACCTGTTGTACTTCCTGAGCAATGAAGCCAACTTCTGCCTGTTCACCAAAGCGCTCCTTGTCCTTCCACTCATAACGAACACCATGAAGTCCGAGTACCATATCGAGTGCGTTTTCAATTGGGTATATGTTTTTCTTGAGACGCTCGTCTGAAAAAGTATCAATGATGATATTTCCGTCATTATCAACTCCAATAGGCATATCACCAAACCCCGCAAGACTTGATACACGGATTACCCCATCAACGTTGAGACCTAACGAACTTATTGCCCCATCAACAGTGAGTTCCGACGAGCGTATTGCTCCTTCCACATCAAGTGCGATGTCATTTGTTGCATTAACACCACCAATCCATACCGTACCCTCTGGCACTTGAACCCCATTTGTAAAATAAAACTCTATAAATTGATTGCTAGGGTCTCCATATGTTGTGTTACTTATTGATACTGTTCCGTCATCTCGAAGCTCAAGTGATGGCTCACACCCACTACAACTTCCATCAACATTGTTCGGGGTAAGTTTTATAGTTCCTGGTGAAGTAATATTCAAATACTCCGCACCACCTTTTAGGTCAAAGAATAGGTCGTTCGGTCTGCCTGAGTCTTGGTACATAAATAATCCACCATCAACATCATCTCCAAGTGAAACACCATTTCCATTCCCTATAACAATCCCACCATCAATAAATGATGGGTCGCCAGATGTACTCTCAAAACTATTGGCAACCACTCGCCCTGAATTGAGTACTGAAAAGATCGGGTCGGCGCTACCACTGTTATACAGTCGGATTAGATCGCCGATCTCTCCCTGTTGCGTGAGCGTAAGGACGGCCGTAACGCTTGAAAGACCTGACACTATTTCAGTATCCTGTTTGAGGAAATTACTTGCATGGAGGCCGTCGAGCATGTCTGAGTTGATGGCGTACGGAGACGCTCCCATGCGCTCACGTGGAGTCATCTCGTCATCGCTCTCGACGGTGATGCCGAGATAATTGGTATCATCAATAAATAATTCAGAACCAAATTCATTTCCTGTCCCCGAACCGAGCAGTACACGAAACTCCCCATCTTCGACAGTAACTGGATTTCCATTGTCACTCGTATACACTCCACTCCAAAGTGTCGTTCCACCGGTCGGCGCATCGTAGATGGCGAACGTCATATTAAACTCACCATTCAATGGTTTCCCCTTCTCATCGACAAGCTCCCCATGAAAAGGAATTTGTCTGCTTACTCCCTCTGCACCAAATGCAACGTGAACGGCACTCAGATAGATACCTCCAACAATCGTCAACGCGAGCCCTACCTGTAAAATTTTCGTACTGAAATTAAGTTGCATCATATGGCATATAGTATACCTCCTCTGAGAGTTCAGACATCAAACGCAAAACTTTCCAAGAAATGTGTCAAATCCTCCGCTTCCACTCTTGCTTTTTCCCCACATACTTCGGTGAATTCATAATTAGGTAGTATACTTATACTATACAGTATCTTCATTGTTCTATGATATCAAAAACACAAGAACGCGAGCAAGCAATAGTATTACGCAAGAGTGGAAAGACGTATGCTGAAATTCTTTCAACTATTCCCGTCTCAAAGTCAACGCTTTCATTGTGGCTACGTTCTGTTAATCTTTCGACAAAACAAAAACAACGCATCACAGCCAAGAAGCAAGCCTCCCAATTAAAGGGGGCGCAGGCACGGAGAAGTACTCGCATTGCGGAGACCCAACGTATCTTTGCATCCTCAAAAGAAACACTAGGCACGTTTAGCTCACGTGACTTATTCATTCTTGGAATCGGCTTATACTGGGCAGAAGGAACTAAAGAGAAGGTATATAGACCGAGCGTTCCTATCGAATTTGCAAATTCCGATCCAAAGATGATTACCCTCTTCATGAAATGGTTGAGAAAATGTATATATGTACCAGACACTGACATCCAACTAATTCTCCACATTCATCAGAATAGGCAAAATGATATTTCTAACTTTAAAAAATTCTGGATGCAGACAACAGGGCTCTCTGAACAAAACTTTGGTTCCAACGTTATTAAAAGACACAACCCAAAGACGAAACGGAAGAACACTGGAGATACTTACAAGGGACTACTTGCAATTAGGGTTAAGCGTAGTACGATGCTAAATCGTCGAATTCAGGGTTGGATATATGGTATTATTGACAGCGCTCAGCCCTGAGCAAAATTGCCGGATCGTCTAAAGGTAGGACAGCAGCCTTTGAAGCTGCGTATCTTGGTTCGATTCCAAGTCCGGCAGCACGTCATCTTTGCCTTATTTTGTAAAGGTTTTTAGATATTAGTTTTTAGCTTTAGAACTTTTTGATATACTTTATTCATGAACGATAATACCCTCAATGCACTTAAATGGATTGCTGGAATCCTGAATGAAAATAATATGCCGTATCGGGTTGGTGGCGGTATGGCAACATTTCTTTACGGTTCCGGTAGAAAAATTAATGATATAGACATTTCTTTTTCAGGCGAAAATTTTTCTAGGCTTATGCCATTGGTAGAAGGATATGTTGTGGTAGAACCAAAACACTACCTAGATGAAAAGTGGGATTGCATTACGCTGTCCCTTGCTTACAACGGTCAGGATATTGATTTGACAGACATTGATACTCTTCTGATGAAAAGTTCAGATGGAAGTGTGTGGCTTAAAAACAAAGAAATTTATCAAAAGTGGCCTGATGTGAGAAAAGAGATAGAGGGCGTACCAGTCACACTGATGCATCCAAAAGTACTTTTGGAATACAAACAGCATTTAGGTGGGGAGCATCAAGAATTTGATAGAAAATTCTTAAAAGACCTTATTGAATCAGGTCAGTATTAGTTAAAGAAGTCCTAACATCCTCCCATACGGCCATTCCCTGTAACAAAACCCTTCTCTAAACGGCATCAATCAACATGATACATAAAAAAATTATTGCAATTGGCTTTTTAGCTCTCGGCGCAATTGCGCTTATAGTTTGGCTATTTTATTCATATTCAGCAGATACAAAACAACCGAACACGATCACCTACACCCAGGAGGTCTCGGCCAATGACCCAGTCGACATCGTATTGGACTTTTATAACCCATGGCTCGAGGCCGTGAAATCGACGAGCACAGATCCATACACCGCAGGGCTCGCAACCGCTAAAATACTGAGTGAGGAACTTCGTACTCGAATCGTGAGTAGCCAAGGACAAGGAGACACGGAAATTGACCCTGTACTGTGCCAGACCACCACACCAGCGCGAGTTACCGGAAGAATTGTCTCAGAACAAGAGGGTGAGGTGCGCGTGCTCGTCATGGCAAAAGAGAAAGAGTTGACTGCTCAATCAGTATTCACACTCAAGCGACTCAACGATGGTTGGTTCATTGGAGATATCCTCTGTTCCTCAGGAGAGTTCGATATTCCTCGAGAATTTAGTTTTGAAAAAGAAGGATACCTCCTCAAGAATATCCAACCACCTTATAACTCTGAATATTGGCACCTCATCTTTGAAGAGGCTGGCGAACTCGGCCATGTTGTACCACTTCTCTTCTCATCAGAGAGTTCCTGTATAGCCGTCGACTCAAGCACAGCAATATGTGCTCCTGACCAGTTTGTCGAGGCAAAAAAAGTACACGTTTACGGACAAATGACCGAGAGTGGCGCTCTAGTTACGCGCCTTCAATTTATTGAATAATTCATAATTAGGACATCCGATGTCCTAATTATTCTTCAACAAGACAACGAAAAACGGACATCGAATGTCCGTTTTTCGTTGTAGGTGATGCAGTCTAGGATGGGTGGACATGCTTATAGAAGCAAAGTACCCAGCGCCTTCAGCATCACCTTCTGATCCTTAGTCATAAATGATTTGACAGAGATAGTTGCGTACGGAGAGACCCGAACGGCAACATGTGGAGTGACGAGTGCGCGTTTATTTTTTGACTTCATAGCACGGAATGAATATTTACCTCGCGAGGGGTGCCGTAACCGTATAACTTGCCAGAGCAAGTCATACCCACCCGCGAGAACCTATATTACTAAAGAACAGCACTACTTCACTTTTCCTTTTGCACTATTGATTATGCGTGTCGGAAAAATTTAATTACGGTGATGAGTACGACTGCGCCTGCGATTGCTACCGCAAAACTATAGAGATTAAATCCTGTCACACCCGTTTCACCGATAAAACTCATAAGCCACCCACCAACAACTGCACCGACGATACCTACAATGATATTGAGTAACGCTCCCTGTTCACCATCGGTGTTCATAACAAGGGACGCAATCCATCCGACGAGTGCTCCGAATACAATCCACATAATGACTCCCATATTTAATTTGATTATGTAATAAACATTTTGTATGTTCCTCTCCTTCATTGCCGTTCGTACACTAAAATGATTACGAAAATACATGCACTCGTAACACTCCAGAAAATGTGGTACAGTTGTACTAGGACAAAACTCACTCAAAAACTGTAATAGTACAGTAATCACCAAGCCATACTCTACGGCTCAAAACAAATCATTAGCAATGTTGCGGTAATGCAACTGTAATATAAAGCCGTCACGGACGGCAATTCTCTATGATTACACCAGCGCAGATGAGACGACAACGTGTCGTTTTGTCAGCAGCATACATAAACCATAGAAAAGGCTTGCTCCGCTACGCAACAGGAAAGACAGACGATCATGCGTTGCGAGAAGACTTAGTACAAAATACGTTCCTTAAAACGTGGGCGTATCTCGTGCGCGGTGGGAAGGTTGAGGTGATGGAAGCCTTCCTTTTTCACATTCTCAAAGCACTCGTTGTTGATGAATACCGAAAACGCAAGGTCACTTCACTCGACGTACTCATTAAGAACGGATTCGAACCCACAATTGATGAGACGAAACGACTCATTGACACACTCGACGGTAAACGCGTCGTGGAGCTGATTGAGAAACTCCCTGTTGCATATCGTAGGATTATGCGTCTCCGGCATGTAAAAGGCCTGTCACTGAAAGAAATTTCTCTCATTACCGGACAAACGCGAAATACGGTCGCAGTACAGGCACACCGTGGGCTGAAGAAATTGAAGGACTTATACATGCTCAGCACCTCTCCAGATATATATCGTCTATAAAGAACATGTCCGTAATGATTCCCGTTACGAGGATTGCTAAAATACCAACCCTATACTAGTGAAATACACAACGTATCGAATGTACTGTAATGGAAACGTGGTGGTGACGGCTCTGTATGTAGAGGTGAAGACTAACTACTTAGATAATCTTAGCCCATAAACGACAATTTTATGAAAAGCACATCAGTAACATCAAACCTCACCGCACTCATTGTAGGAGCAGGTCTCGTTATGGCACTCGTTCTCGTTAGTGTTCCGGCATTTGCAGGAGCAGCGACCTACGCGTACGTAGATGCGCAGGGCGATGTCAAAATGGTAACAGCAAATGATTGGCAAACGGCAATCAGTGTTGCGCCAAACCGACACATGAACAGCGGAGTTCTTCTCCTAAACAGTGCATCTGACTTCACTATTGTGGGAGACAGTGTCCCTGGCTACTAGGCAACTCGCCCGATAGTCTAAAATCCGGGCGTCCAAGGACGCTCGGTTTTTAGATTCTAGGAGTACTCAATAAAGAAGCCTATAATTACTCGATGGTTAAGACTAAATATTTTCATGAATTCTCACACCCTTATACAATCACTTGGGCGAGCAGGCATGATTCTTTTTGCACTCTCTCTCGTGAGTGCACCTGCCCTTACACATGCCAAAACTGCAAAACCAACCTGCATACTCACAACTGAAGCGAGCACCGGGACTCATAGTTTCAGTGGCAAAGCAGATATTTTTCTCGTAGAGGGAAAAGAGGTAGAAATTAGTTGGGAGAGCACTGATGCAACGAAAGCACGACGCGGAAATGGAGACACCATCACCGCCTCTGGGACCAAGACCCATCAACCGGAGAAGACGAGTACCTACTCATACCATTTCAGTAATGGGAGCTTAGTGACAACATGTTCCGTCACCGTACACATCGTTTCAGGTACGTTTGAAGACTCTTCACTTCAGTCCCTTTCCACAAAACCAACTATTTCTGGTACTGCATCAGGAACTAAGGCTGTACAAATCCAAATATCCAAGGAAGGAAATGACAAACCATTTTATGTCAGCAAGTCTATCAAGGTAAAAAAAGGTGAATGGGATGTGAAAGTCAATAAGAAGCTACCGAATGGCACTTATGACATCGTCCTCTTCGCAGAGGAGGACAAGGTACTGAGCATGATTACTGAGGATACTTTGACTATTGGCAAGACAGCCAAGAAGACTGAAAAAACGGTAGGAACAATTGCTGTTGTTCCTGTACCACTCCTCCTCGGTGGAACAGCACGCGCTGGGGCGTCAATTCCTGTTTCGTATCTACAAGTCATTAACATAGGAAAAGACCGCGCGACATTACGAGGTTTCACCATTAAGCAAAACGGTTCCGCATCAACCGACGCAATTGTCGGACTTACGGTTTCCGATGACTCAGGACTCTTCCACAATTCAGTCGATTACAATGGCACTTCTCTATTCAAAAACGGTACCGCTTTTGTGCCGATTGAGGTACCTATAGTCGCGGGGCAAATGCGCCTCTTCACCATTAGGGCGATACTTGCGAGCACGGTAGCCACTGACCTAGGAAAACAACTCAAAATTGACATCACTGGAGTCGATGCATCCGCAGAGCTCAAGAGCAAACTCCCCGTCCGCGGAACAACCTGGACCTTCGGTTTCTAATAAACAAAGCGCCACACACATTCTGGCAAAATCTATTAAACCCGCTACAATTATATGTAGCGGGTTTAATATTATTACTAGGTTTTAATACCATGAAAATAATCAACATCATCCTTAAAGTCGTTCTCTGTTTAATAATCGCAATCCCAGTTGTAGGAGCGCTCGGTTTCTTTCCGAAACCGACGCCAGACCTCTATGGCTCACCAGAGGCATTTTCCTTTATAAATGCACTCTATAACTCAGGATACATCTTATACATCAATGCAATTGTGTTTGCGGTAAGTATTGCACTCATCATTGCAAATCGCATTGCACTCGCATCAATCTTGATACTTCCTATTACGGTGAACATCGTCGCATTCCATATGTTCCTCGACGGCGGACTTCTCACCGGAGGAGCAGTGATGGGCAACATCATGATGGCCATCAACGTATACTTCCTCTGGCAAAATCGTGAACAATACAGGGCTCTCTGGGACAAAAGTACGATGTAGAAACTCAAGATTCATAAGCATTGGGATTCGGTTAATAACACCCGCGGATGTTTCGAGTCGTGTATAATTGGTGGATGATAAAGCCAATTCTTAAGTATGTAGTAATTACAATCCTCGCCGTAGTCGCAATGCTCACCGTCCTGTGGGCGGGGCTTCAGATGTACGACGAATGGAGTGGGTACAACGCAAGTCTGTCTATCAGTGACGGTTATTGCAATATCGCAGTTCTCCCCGTCTTTGGAGAGATTATTTCATACCCTGGTGCGAACTGGGATGGAATGACGATGCCCGAGAATCTCCCTCCGACAGTAAACCCTGATGATGTAAACCGTTTTCTCACCTCTGCAGAAGCAGATGAAAATATTTTAGGCATCCTCACCGAAATAGACTCATACGGTGGCTCTGGTTCTGCAGGCACAATGATTGCAGACCGGCTCAAACGTTCACCACTCCCAATTGTCGCGACAGTTAGAGACGGTGCCACTTCTGCAGGCTACCTCATAGCGACTGGTGCCGACAGTATCATCGCTTCCCCATTCTCTGATGTTGGTTCTATTGGTGTCACCATGTCCTATCTTGATAATTCAATTCAAAATGCAGACCAAGGGCTTGAGTTTGTCTCGCTCTCAACGGGTAAGTTTAAAGACTCTGGTACCCCCGACAAACCACTTACCGAGGAAGAGCGCACACTTTTCGAGCGCGACCTCAATATTTGGCATGATGTGTTTGTAAAGAGTGTGTCCGAAAATAGAAACATTCCACTCGAAGACGTGGCAAAACTTGCCGATGGCTCCTCTATGGCCGGCCCACTCGCCCTCGAACATAAACTCATTGATTCCCTCGGTGACACAGAGACTGCCCGCGCATGGTTTGCACAAGAACTAGGAATCACACTCGATGAAGTTATATTCTGCAAGTAGGCACTGAGTATCTTTTACATAAAACAGAATTGACCCTAATATTTTCAAAATCAATCCATCAACTCTCACAACCAACAAATCCAGCTTATTCGTACCGAAGAGCCTCAATGGGGCTCTTTTTCGATGCCTCATTTGCAGGATAAATTCCAAAGATGAGCCCCACCGCTACAGAGACCCCCACACCGAGGACTGCACCGAGTATTGGAAAGGTGAATGTCCAATTCTCTGCGACGGTCTGTGCAAGCACGACCGCTGCAAGCGCTGAAACTGCCGTCCCTACCACAATTCCTATCACCCCCCCGATACCCGTCAAAATAATCGCCTCAGTGAGGAACTGGCGCAGGATATCCTTACTCCTCGCTCCAAGTGCCTTCCTGAGACCAATTTCCTTGGTGCGCTCAGAGACGGACACGAGCATAATATTCATGATGCCAATACCACCGACGACAAGCGAAATGGCAACGACAGCGACGAGGAACGCGGTGAAGACATTGATGATTGTTTCAATACGAGCAATAACGTCCTCCTGCGTTTGAACATTGAAATCATCGTCCTCGTCAAAGTCGATATCGTGTTGGTCGCGCATGGTGAGTGTGATGTCATACGCCATCTTTTCTACATTCTCGGGTGAATCTGCACGTATCATCAGTTCGTTGTAGTAATTGGTGCCGGTGATGTACGTCTGTGCGCTCGTGTACGGAAGAAAGGCAATCTTATTTATCTCAAGAGCTCCCACTGTTGGAGAGTCTGCAAAGACACCGACAATCTTAAATTGATGACCCTTGATTTGGACAAATTCACCCACCGCTCGTTCATGACCAAATATATCTGTCTTGAGCGTATCTCCAATCACGATCACGCGTGCCTGTTGTTCTATGTCTTCACGGGTGTATAGGTCACCATCAGCAACCACGATATTGAGTACCTCAGCGAAGAATTCAACGTTGCCACCAATGACCATCGCCCGAAACGCATCACCACGATACTCAATAGGGTCGGACACAACGAGCGAGGGTGAGATGGAAGCGAGATTAGGAACATTTTGCTTTCGCTTCAGCGCCTCGACGTCATTCTTGGTAAGCGATTGTGCATAGAGCGCCGAGGTGATATCGGTGTCATCCTTTCCAGGACGAAGCGTCACCGTCTCAGGACCAAGACCACTCACCTGATCAATAATGAGCTTCTGTGCACCTTCGCCAAGTGACATGATGATGATAATGGCTGCAATACCAATCACAATACCCAATATGGTCAACGCAGAACGTGTGAGCTGTGATTTTAGCCCTCGTATCGCGGTGAGTATGATATGTTTCAATTTCATATCTATTTTGTGAAGTTTACATTTGCATTGCGCCGATTCCGTATTGGTTCGTCACTCTCAATCATTCCGTCGACAAGTTTAATCATCCTATCGGCATGCTCTGCCGTAAATGTCTCATGCGTAATGAGCACGATGGTATGACCCAATTCATCGTGAAGGCGTTGGAGCGTTTGCATGACTGCCTGCCCCGTCTTTGAATCGAGGTTCCCCGTTGGTTCATCGGCAAAGATAACACTTGGACCATTCACGAGAGCTCGGGCAATTGCCGTTCGCTGTTTTTCTCCGCCTGAGAGCTTACTGGTCTCATAGTTAATTCGATGGGTAAGTCCAACAATTTCTATGACATCCTCAACGCGCTTTTTCCACTCTGTCTCGGGGTGATTTGAATACAGAAGAGGCAATTCAACATTTTCATACACCGTCTGCCGTGAGAGAAGATTGAACGACTGGAACACAAATCCGATTTCATTGTTTCTAATGAGTGCGACCTCGTCATCCGTATGATCCTCAAAGCGTTTTCCATTAAAACGATACACACCAGAAGTTGGTTCAGACAAAAAGCCCAAAATATGGAGGAGTGTCGATTTACCTGAGCCAGAAGGGCCCATGATCGAGACGAACTCTCCCTTTTCTATAGTGAAACTTAATCCCTTAAGGACCGTCGTTGTAATTTCATCACCATAGAATGTCTTCCCCAAATCTTCTACGAGAAAAAGACTCATATTCAATTCTCTTTAATCTGTGCGATTGCCTCCTCGTCTGCAAAGGTAATAATACGAACACCTTCAGTGAGACCGCTCGTTATCTCAGTCATTCCATCTGAACCACGGAGTCCGGTGGTAACATCCTGCTCAACGACTTCACCACCGTCGGTAATAACGCGAACAAACTTCCCTTCATCATTTTCATAAATAGAACGTGTCGGTATTGCAATAACTCCTTCGCGCGTTGCCGTAGTGATGTCAATTTGAGCAGTGAGTCCATCTTTAATTAGATCACTCTCTTCGTCAAAGAGTAGCGTGACGGCAAACACCCGCACACCAGAGACGAGTGTTGCATTTGGCGCCACCTTCGAGACTTTTGCAGTAAATTCCCTATCATCGTATGCATCGAAGGTGATGACTGCGTGGTCACCAACGGATATCTCAGCGATATCAACCTCCGAAATATCTACAGTCACCTCAAAACCGTTGTGCGCATTGAGCGACACTGCAGGTATTCCAGAAGATACTATCTGTCCAACTTCTGTAGCAACTGACGTAACGACACCTGCAAACGGCGCGGTGATGACTGTATTACTGTATGCAACATGTGCCTGTGCGACGAGCGCCTCCATTTGCCTGACCACAGCACGTTGTGCGACGAGCTGTTCCTCGCGAGCAGAACTCGATATCTGTGTGAGCTGTGAACGAGCTTGAATGAGGCCTGCTTCTGCTGTCTTCACTGCACTCTCAGCATTTGTGAGCGCAATATTGCGTGCTTCGAGCACTGCATTATATGTATTCAAGTTTGTGAGATAGGAACTCGAACGGATATTGGGGACAGGAATCTCCCACACCGTACGTTTTGCAAAATTGTCTGGAAACTGCACATAGAGTCCGCGCACGCCAATTGCAACTGGATTTACCGTTGACACTGGGTGTGTATCGCTCTCTAAACCAGAAATTCTCACCGATGCTCCCGATGGGGAATTCGAATCATAGAGTTCGAGTCGATACAGACCCTCTTCATCACTCTCATACACACCAGTAATTGTCGGCGCTGTGTACGAAAACGGAGAATTCTCATTTTCCTCACTTACCAAATACGCCTCAAGCGATGAAGACCGCAAAGTCTTCTCTGCATTTACGACAAGCTGATCTTGCTGTGCCGTTACATCCACAAGATTCCGCCTCGTATTCAAGAGAGTTGTTTCTGCAAGAGCGACGCTCGATTCGGTGACCGCGCGACTTGTGCTGTCTGCACCCGCAAGCATCTCCTCGAGTCGTATTCGCTCAGCATCGAGGCGTGCCTGTGCTGAGAAAAGGTCACTTCCCTGTCTTGAACCATCGAGTACAATGAGCACCGCGCCCGCATCAACAAAACTACCTTCATCGACAAGGATACTTTTCACCTGTCCCCCACTCTGAAATGCCAAATCAACAGTTTGCGAAACTTTTACAAATCCAGTCTCATTCACCACCTCCTCGACTCTACCTTTCTCAACCATACCGACTTCAACCCCCTCAGGAAGACCCCCCTTTGTGCCCTGCACATACCACACAACAACCCCCGCAACGAGCACGATTATGAGAAACCAATATTTCTTTGGAAGAACAAATTTTCTCATACACTAATATGAATAGTATACAGGATGCTCAATCACAAATATATACACGCATGCGAAAAACATATCCGAAGAACTCAAAAGGAGATTAGGAATGATGCTGAGTTATCCGCGCATCACGACACGTGTGTGATTTACAACCTCTCGCGGAGTCATGTTTGATTTGATGATGTACTCACTACTTCCGTGCTCGACAGCATTGACGACATTTTCCGCATCAGTCATGTTGGTGAGATAAACAACTTTTGCATTCTTGCCCCACGAATCCCTTCGTATCGTGCTTACCGCTACGTGACCATTCATCTCGGGCATCATAATATCCATGAGAATAGCATCGGGATGGTGCTTGAGAGCAAGCTCAATACCATCTTTACCGTTTGAGGCTTGGAACACCTGAATTCCTGCCTGTGAAAACTCATGTGAATACATGTCCCTGATATTTGGGTCATCCTCGACTATTAGTACGCTTACATTGCTCATTGTCTATAAGAATACCACGTATTTTGCCCTCTCAACGCAAGAAACAACACATCCGAGCTAAAATGCCCAATCTTCAATGTGGAAATATTCAAAGAAATATGAACATGGAGTATACTAATGAGTATATGAATACACATTCAATCATTCAAAGGAATGCGCAAATACTCTATGTACTTTGCGCCCTCGGAGCATTATCAATTTTACCAGCAGTTGCAAGCGCGACGACGTGCACATTTGATCGTGACCTTGAAATAGGATCAATTGGTGAAGACGTGCGCTGTCTTCAAAAGTTTCTTAATAGCGAAGGGTATATCATTACAACCACAGGCGGTGGTGCCGTGGGCAATGAGACCACTGAATTTAAATCCCTCACAAAGTCAGCACTCATTAAGTGGCAAGAGGAAAATAGTATTTCACCAGCAACAGGTTACTTTGGACCACGGTCACGACAACTCTATTTGGACGCAGTTGGAAAAAGTTCATCAGGAGACACCTCCTCATCCGACACCGCGCTCCTCCTTCGCGTCGCCGAGCTGAAGGCACAATTGGCATCATCACAGGGCACGAGCAACATAAAAGATGGTGGGCGCACTGCGACAATACTCAGTGAACGTATTCGCGACGTTATCGATGAGTTTAACGGAGCAGACGACGATGCCGACGGTGATGAAGACGCTTTAGACAGCCTCGATGATGCGCGAGATAATCTCTTCGACGCAATACTTGCATACTTCGACGGGGACTATGCTGACGCAGATGACTATCTCGATGATAGCGAGAATGACATTGAGGATGCCCTTGATGCAGTCGGCAAGTCATCCGAAGATGACGAAGCGATGGACAGAATTGATGAGGTAAAAGACAGAATCGATGATGCAGAAGATGAAATCGATACAGCTGATGAAAATGGTGAAGCAACGAGCCGTGCGGAGGAATATCTCAACGATGCTGAAAACCTCCTCGACGAGGCAAACGTAGCATTTGACGATGAAGATTACGACGAAGTACTTGATTTGGCCGATGAAGCCGACGACCTCGTCGACGATGCGCTCGATTCAATCGGAAAGTCATCACAGGATGTAGAAGATTACCTCGATGAAATCAGAAATGACTACGAGGATGCGCTCGATGAGGTTGACACCGCCATCGATGATGGCGACGACGTGGGCGATGCTGAGGACTTCCTCGATGAAGCAGACGGCCTTCTTGACGATGCTGAAGATCTCATTGATGAAGGAGACGACAACGAAGCAGAGAATCTCATTGACGAGGCGGGAGACCTCATAGACGATGCACTCGGCGAATTATAGAATTAACCAACTGCAAATCCTTGTGAAGAGTAACAATTAGGTACCCGATCCAGACACGCTCATGATTTGGTATTTGAGAATATCTGAATACCCTACACAACCACAAAAATGTTACTTTGAAATCAAAACCTCAACCAAGTCCGGCACTGGTGGAAATTGAGAAATCGCCTCAACCTGCTCAAGGCTGGGGTTGTTTTCTGTAAAAACCACAGCACTAAGAAAAATAAGGTTTAAAGGGAAATATCTTATTCTTTTTTTGCGGCACTAACTAATTGACTGTGAATATCACTATTACCATTTGAAACAATTAGACCATTGATTTTACCATCGAATCTTGACAGTAAATCCCCGTTCAAATCTGTCACTCTTCCGCCGGCATTTTCAACTATTAATTTTACAGACGCCGCCTCAAAAGGTGTACTCACGCCGATATATGCCCCTTCTGCTTTTCCGAGTGCAACAAGCAAACAACTATACGCAAGCGATCTGGTGTTTAAAATTTTTGCGCCAAGACTCTCCAGTGTGTCATAGATCTTTCCATTCGAAGCGTATCCTTCTGGCATTCTTGACCCTAAATAAATATAGCTACTTTTTATCGTTTTCTTTTCTGAAACGCGTATCACTTCATTATTCACATAACTCTTTCCAGTCTCAGAATAAAAAAGTTCTTTTGTTATTGGGTTATACACAACACCAAATATAGGCAGTCCGTCGGGATTAACTCTCGCAAGACAGATTGTTGAGGTTGGTAGCATGCCCAAAGCTTGAGTTCCATCTATCGGGTCGAGTATCCATGTAAAGCCACTTTTCCCAATCAACAAGGCTTCTTCTTCACCATATATTGAATCGTTTGGGTACTTCATTCTCAAGGCATCAGTTATTTCTCTAGTAACAAAGATATCAATGTCTGTAACGGGAGTATTATCTGGTTTCCATTTTGTTTCATATGGTGCCTTCAGTAAATCCTCAACCCTAACACCGATTTGGGCTACTATTGATTTCGCAAACACTACATCTGTATCTTCTGGGCTCTCAATTCTTACATTTTCCATATACCAGTATTATACAACATGGAAATAAGACTGTTTTCAAAAGGTGCTGATCCAATATCTGACGAGCATCACTTGATTCATCCGTATATTTCTTTGCTATAATTATCGTGTTCTTCTCATGCGGTGGGCTCTAGATACTACCCAATTTGTTTAACCATACCCTTTAATATTCACATATCATTTTATGCGAGAGATTACCGTACAAGAATTTAAAAATACACTCGAAAGGGAATCTTCGAATAGTTTATTCGATTTTATAAATGTCTGCACTACGACTGAGTACAATGAGAAGCATATTCGCGGTGTACGAAGCGTCCCCCTCAACACACTCCACGAGCACCTCAATGAATTCAAAGACAAGAAAGCAATCTACATACATTGCAGAAGCGGAAATAGAAGTAGACAGGCTATTGAAACCCTTACCTCTTCAGGAATCACTGCAGAACTCATAAACATGAACGGTGGCCTCATGGCGTGGGACAAGGCCGGCTTTGAGACTGAAGCGCTCACCCACAGAATGCCAATCATGCGACAAGTGCTCCTTACAGCGGGATTGCTTACTGCAGTAAGCGCCGTCCTTTCGCTTTCTGTCCATGGCGCATTCGTCTATGTTGCCCTCTTTGTCGGATGTGGACAGATGTTTGCCGGACTGACTGGATGGTGCGGGCTTTCGTACCTCCTCGAAAAAATGCCTTGGAATAAATAATGAAAAATAGTACGTACACATTCACAGCTTCACTCTGGATATACCCTGGTGAAACAGCTTCGTGGCACTTTATTACAGTGCCCAAGAAAGAATCACATGACGTGCGTACAAACTTCCCAGGCCCGAAACGAGGGTGGGGTTCGATTCCTGTTGTCGCAAAAATTGGAAAAACCACATGGAACACCTCAATATTCCCCGATTCAAAATCTGGCACATACCTTCTCCCTGTTAAGGCACAGGTACGAAATAAAGAAGGACTTCAGGATGGAGACAAAATTACGCTCAAACTTAAAGTATGTCCTTAGCGAGAGCTACTTCCCTCGTCCGTAATATTCCTTAAGGAGCTTCACATGCTCCTCATATGTCTCAGTGCAATGGAAACCTGCCTTTCTATCATGGAAATAATACATACACTTGGTTTCCTTCGGGTTGAGCGCTGCGAGAATCGCCTCGAGTGAAGGGTTTGCAATCGGTGCAGGCGGAAGGCCGGTGGTCTTGTATGTGTTGTATACAGAAGCGATGTACTTGTCAGAAGGTATCACTTTTGGCCACCACGGCTCATCTGGGTCACTTCCCTTCGCATACTGGAGTGTTGCATCAATTTGAAGTCGCATCCCCGAGAAGAGTCTGTTCCAAATGACTCCTGATATGTGTCGCATATCTTCAAAATCATAGGCCTCGCGCTCGAGAAGTGAGGCAATGGTGAGCGCATCACTGAGTGGTACCACGGAAGAGACATCTTCGGTATAACGTGAGAGAACTTCTTTTGTAAAGCGTTCAGTGACAAGAACTGCAACTTCGCTTGGTGTCGCCTTCTTTGCCACCGTGTATGTACCTGGGTACATCTTTCCATCATCAATCACAGGCGCTCCCATTTCTATAAGATTGAGAAATTCCTCACGCTCTGATGTATTCCATGAAAGAATTTCTCCAAAATGCTCACTAACTTGTTCCTTTCGCTCTCCGGGCTCGATAACAAGAATTCTACTTGAGAGTGATGCGAGATTTTGGTACCAACCAAGAAGCGCAAGCTTCCCCATAACCTTACTCAAAAATCCCGCATGCGCGGTCTTCATTTCACCTCGTGTCGCTACATGTGCATCAAAATAGCTATCGACACCAGGGTTCTCCACAATTTCCTTCTGCTGTGGGTTTACTCCTACCGGAAACTGATTTTCATTCCTCATCACCACACTACCCGCCTCATCCTTAATCTCAGTTTGCAACACAACAGCACCTCTCCCCTGCATGACGAAGAGTGCAATGCTCAGAACGAGCATTGCAACGAAAGTTGCTCCAGAAATAATTGTTCCTCTTTTGAGGGTAGCGAAAATCAAAGCACCTCGGATTATACCCATTTGTTTTTTAGCATATTTCTTCATTGTTCTGAATCTACTTGATTATACCCCATCAACAAGTCTCCATGCACACACGTTGCCAGATGACCTTCCCAGAAATTCAACATGGACAATGCCAGTATTCTCCATCTTTTCAATATGGAGGAACGTGAGGAGTAAATCACGGATATCAAGCATCCTATTTTTGCACATGTACGAAACCATAATGTTTATAAATACCGTGTGAGAGACAACAACGACTGAGTCATGTTCCTTTTCAAGGGATTCAATGTACGCAAGTGCGCGTTGTGCCCTATCGCTAATATCTCCAAAATTCTCAGCATCCTTATATCGCCATGATGTATTATTCTTATGCAAAACCGAACCTATCACATACCAGAGTGTTTCAATATGAAAATGAGACTTCCCATAGAGCGATGAGGGTCGTTCAATTTCATAGAAGAGACCGTTCGCCTGTGGCGTAAGCCCCACGCACTGTCCAATTACTCCTGCCGTCTCTCGTGCACGGGTATACTCACTCGTGATAAGCAAGTCTGGGTTTACTGGGCGAAGATACTCAGCAACCGTCGCTGATTGGTCTCTTCCCTTTGGTGAAAGCGAGGTATTGGGTGATTGGTGAACGTTCTTTCTATTCAAAAGTGTTTCACCATGTCGTACGAAATATACGTGCATATAAAATTATGAACAATGGTCAATGAGGAGCATCTCGAGTGGCAATTCTGAGATGGAACTCTTCCCAAGATATACAGAGGATTCAATGAGTTTCAGTACGAGGTGCGAATTAATGGGTGACCCCTGCGCTCCCGCAAAAACAGTGAGCGCCTGTCGGTCTTCATCACCATATTGCGCAAGAAGCGCTTCGGTGTTTTTTGGATTATAGCGAAGCATCATTACTGTCCGCACTCGCTCAAGGAGCAGGGTGTAAAAAAGCTTCATATCCACGTGCGAATCTGATGCTGAGCTGAGTGCAGAGAGTCCCATCTCCAAGTCTTTTTCTGCAAGCGCAGTAAGGAGTGCTCGGAGCGTAACGTTCTTTGGAGCACCGACGATGGTGGACACCTCATCTGCGGTGAGTGTTTCGTCACCAGAGGCCATCATAACCTTCTGTGTGATGCCGAGCGCATCACGATACGAACCATCGGCGGCGAGCGCAATAACATCCGCAGCATCCTTAAGGAGACTAAACTTCTCTTTCTTTGCAACTGCAATTACGGTGTCACGAAGTTCCTCGCGCGTTGGCGCACGAAATTCAAATACCTGACAACGTGAAGTGATGGTATCGAGAAGCTTGTCTCGCTCTGTCGTCGCAAGAATAAAAATGACGTGTTGTGGTGGCTCTTCGAGCGTCTTCAAGAGTGCATTGAAAGCCTCCTTCGTGAGCATGTGGACCTCATCGATGATGTACACCTTGTATGGCGACTCAAAAGGCATCGTATGCACTGCATCACGAAGTGAGCGGATATCGTCAATGCCTCTGTTTGAGGCAGCGTCTATTTCATAGATATCGACATCATGTGCTCCTACTGCATGCGCAAATATTCTCGCAACGGTGGTCTTCCCAGTTCCTCTCCCGCCTGTAAACAAGAGCGCATGGGGAATCATTTTCTTTGAAAGTGCCCCGGTGAGGACAGTAATGATATGCTCCTGATTTCTGACTTCATCGAAACTCGATGGGCGATATTTTCGATAGAGCGCAAGTGAAATGTCTGTCATTGCGCCATTATATCAGAACTGTCTCGAATGCTCTCCCCAAAACGTTGGAGTTCTTGAATATCACTCCGTAAATCAGCACTGCCGAGTAGTACAATACCAATTTCACCACGAGAAGAATCGTCTGTGAAGGAGCCAACGAACGTGCGCTCTGCCTCATCGGTAAATCCCTGCTTTCCTCCACTAAATGAGTTAAACGCCCTTCCGGGGTTATTATTCACGTACCCAGTGTTGTCAGTGATGAATGTGTCCACCTGTGTAATATCAAGAAGGTGTGGCTCTTCCTGTTTGAGGTGTGCATAGTACCGTGCAAGTTCACGGACTGTTGAAACATTTTGTGCACTGAGACCAGAACCATCATAAATCTTTGTGTTATTAAGATTGAGTGACTCGGTGATTGAAGAAATTGTTGTCGCGTATTCAACACCAAGATATCGCTTAATTGCATAGGCAGCATCATTTGATGATTCAAGAAGGAGTGGGTAGAGGAGCTCATACGGTGACACCGACTCTCCATACACGAGCTTCCCTGCTCTCCCCTCAGTATCTATGTCAGCGCGAGTAATTTGAAAGACATCATTCTTATGCGCACTCATGAGGACAACCTCTCCGGTAAATAATTTTGTGATAGAAGCGATGGGTTTAACGTGATCAATATTTTTTCCCTCCACAACTTCACCGGTGCCAACATCAAAGACTCCCCACGCATCAGCGGTTACCAAGGGAGCAAAATGGGCATCCTTTTTTTCTTTGGATATATATTGCTGAGACGGGAGTGTCATAAGAATAACTGAAGCACATATTCCAAGAAGCAACGCTGAAAAAATTCCGTAAGTAAGTACCCGTTTTGAAAACAACAGTAGGTATTTGGTCATGTCATAACAGCATACCGCGCCCCAGAGGAGCGCGGTAGTGCTTTTTTCTACTAGTTCGTCCAGAGTGCCACGCCCGCTTGCGGCGTGGATGAATGGACAAAGATAGAGTAACGGCGGAGCCGTTTCATCTGCTAGCAAAAACACCCTGATTCCGCCCACGTAATGCCCTGTCGGCTTGCCACAGGAATAGCGAGGCGGATGTTTTTACTATCTCGGTGAGAAACGACCTACTTCTTCTTTGGAGCGACTTTCGCGGGTGCCTTCTTCGGTGCAACCTTAGCTCCCGCCTTCTTGGCAACAGCTTTTTTCGTAACAGTCGCAACTGCAGTACCAACGACCTTCTTTATAGCTTTACTCTTTTGGAGCTTTGTCCAATGCTCGTGCATTTCCTTTTGGAAATCTTTCACTTCACCTGCAGTAGCACTCTTCACTGTTCCGTATGCCTTACTTGCAGTTTCTACAAGCGCTCGGTACTCCTCTTCTGTTATCTCCTCAGCCTTCTCGAGTGCTTCGAGCACTTCGCCCTTCGCCTTAAGCATCCATCCTTTTACTTTCTTTCGATTCTGATTTGCATTCTTGCTTCCGTACAAGAAATAAGCTCCCGCTGCGGTAACCGCTGCTGCAGTGAGTCCAAAACCTATTCCCATCTTCTCTGCTGAACTTAATCCCTTCTTTGATTTTTTCTCTGTCATATTATGCTTCATCCCGTTAGAGTTAGGAAGTGTTTAAATGTTTGATATCTACACCCCTAACAGATTCTTATAAATTGTCTTCACTTACAAACACTTCCGTTAAAGCATCTGACCCTCCTTACCATATATAAATATACATTATTTGATACTGGTGTGTTGGGAATGTCACAAACTCTAACGGGATTCATCATTAATTTTTAATTCTGTATTCCGCCCCGCTGTCTTGGCCTTTGACGTAGTTCTCTTCGGGGAACCGGTGATTGCCCTAATGATATTACGAATGAAGCCTTCTTGTGCGAAAAAACTTCGTAGCTGTTGCATGTCCTCAGCAATAATCTCCGTGCCCGCATCAATGCGATCGACAATACGACGCAGTGATATGAGAACTTTGATTGTGTGGAAGAGCACAACACAAAGAATCGCCGAGCAAACAATGACCGCTATTCCCGTTATGAAAAAGAATATGTCTGCATGTAGAACCTCACTCATCCCGTTAGAAGTAGGTTGCGATTGCTATTAATACACACGAGGTTGCGAAATGACTCTCAGCAAGGAATCGCCAGACAATGTGTGATGTCCCGTAACCGCAACTTCTAACGGGACTCATGTCCTTACATTCTATCAGATTTCTAGATTATGTGTGTATTCCCTCTTTTAAAAATCTGTTTACAACCTCCTCAAGTCCATCACTATTTTCAGCCTCCATAAGCATTGCTCGCAATTCTCGCGCTCCGTCAAAATCGTGCACGTAGGATTTGAAATGTTTCTTCATAAGCGCAAAGTTCTTGTGGGGGAGAATCTCCTCAAAAAGCCGTGCGTGTTCAACCAAAACGCGTAATTGCTCGGCAAGTGAGACGTGTTCTATTGGGGAAGAAGTTATTCGCCCATCCCGCGACTTCTTTGGATTGAAGAGCCATGGATTTCCAAAAATAGCACGCCCAAGCATCACCCCATCGGCACCAGTCTCCTCAGCCTTTCTATACGCATCGTCGAGTGACGTCACATCACCATTTCCAAAAATAAGTGTTCGTTCCTCGTCAGGATGTTCCCTTTGCCACATTTCATTTTGAATCTCATTTCGCAAGGCGACCGCTTCAGCAACATGCTCCCAGCGTGCAGGAACTTTCGACATTTCCTTTCTTGTGCGCGCATGAACGGTAATGACCGCCGGATTTTCACTGAGAAGTGCAGGGAGCCATGTAGAAAGTTCGTTTTTAAGATATCCAATTCTCGTCTTTACAGAAACAGGAATTCCCTGAGCTCCGCGCTTCGCCGCACGAATTATTTCACGCGCTTTATCGGGCGTCTTTATCATTGCAGAGCCACACCCCTGTTTCTCAATCGAGCGATCAGGGCACCCCATATTGATATCAATCCCGTCAAAACCAAGTTCTCTGCAGAGTGCTGATGCCTGCTCCATATGTTCTGGATTTGATGAAAAAAGCTGTGCAACTATTGGTCGCTCTTCTTCAGTATATTGGAGGTCAGCCATGAGCTTTTTCTTCCCCTCCTCCGGCGCACGGACGAGACCGTCGGCAGAAACAAACTCTGTCCACATCACATCAGGACCACCCTGCGTTCCGTCCTTACGCGTATGCCGAGAATATTTGGCTATCATACGACGAAATGACGCATCGGTGACGTCTGCCATCGGTGCGAGCACAATAATTGGTTTTGGTAGTGTGTGCCAAAATGACATAGGTAGTTGATACCACGTTTTGCCCTATTCAGGAAGAGTCGTCGTACTTGAGGATTGTGTTGAGGTTGCAACGTGCATCTCCTCATTTACATACGCTTTATTACCAAAACGCAAATCAATGTAGTTAAAATTCCCCGGTTGTATATCTTTAAACTCTGGTGATGCAAGTATTACCTTTAAGTTCTCAAATGCGGTATCCATATCATTCCCGAGAGAAAGGAAAACCATTCCCCCTCCATGGAGACTGATTTCAATGTCACCATTTTTCTTATGGAGCAACGATGCCGTACGAAATCCAAATTCTTCTTCAATGTGCATAACAAACGCATCGATGCGCGTGAGTACATTTGCATCAATAATCGTCCCCTTCTCTATTTCATCTCGTGCTTCCATATAGTGCCGGACAAGCGCCCCGCCATTGAGTTCAGGTGCCTTAGTAAAGGCATACCCATTTTCAGTAATGAAAAGACATTCTTCTGGCGCATTTTGTGCGCACGAGAGTGCATGGGGGACGTACTCACTGAAGGTGACCGCAATAGCATTCCTCGATGTCCGCTCAAGGTATATGTTATACAGTCGTTCATTCTTCTCGAGGACTTCAACAATGCGATTGTGTGGATAGAGGTATATAAAATGTTTTGGAACAATGAGGAAATATGCACCAGTGAGCTCCTGTTCTATTTGCCCGCGAATCTCATCATGAGAAATGGTCTCACCACCACTCACAGAAATCTCTGTAATGGTAAACATGTTGAGCCGAGTGGCATACCAAATAAGCGCAATGACTGCACCGAGTACAAGGAGACTGAGAAAGCCAAGAAAAAACTGCCAATAGAAACTCGTTCTATCTTCCTTTCGCACGCGCGTGCGTATTCCCTTTTCTATTATACGAGCCACAACCACATTGTAGTACTACAGTGCAGTACTAATCAAGCACGCTATTCTGCAAACAAATATATCTCGTCACTTTGTTACAGCGGTGCGACTTCGGTAAGCTCAAAACTTAGTTACGGAGGTGCGACCTTGAGGAGGAGTGAGTCTACGAACGACGGAAAAGGTCGTTCCTCGGTAACTAAGTGGCATCAGCAAAACTATACGGGAAGCTACTTCGTAAGGACATCTGAACCAAAATAAGGAACAAGCTCCGTCGGTATAGTAACGCTTCCATCTTCCCGCTGGAAGTTTTCAACAAGTGAAACAAGGATACGCGGTGTGGGTATTGCAGTACAGTTGAGCGAGTGTACATACCTTAGTTTTCCATTCTCATCCTTGTAGCGAATGTTAAATCGTCGTGCTTGGAAATCATGGAAGTATGAAGCTGAACTGATTTCACGATACTTTTCTTCACCAGGGACCCAGAGCTCAATGTCATATTTCTTCACCTGCCCCTGACCGAGGTCACCACCACAGTTGATAACGGTACGGTACGGAATGCCGAGAGACTCGATAAATTCTTCAGTATTCTTATTGAGCCACTCATGCCACTTCACCGATTCCTCATGGCTTGCTTCACAGAGAAGTACCTGTTCGAGTTTATAGAATTCGTGCACACGGATGAGACCCTTCGTATCCTTTCCGTGACTTCCGGCTTCACGACGGAAACATGGTGAGAATGAAAGCCATTTGATGGGGAGCTCACTTCGGTCGAGCACATCGTCTGCGTAGTACCCCATGGTAGAAACCTCTGCAGTTCCGACGAGATAATCCTCATCCTGCGTTTTATAGACATCCTCCGCATCGTTGGGAAGATGCCCTGTCCCATAGAGATTACTCTTTCGTACAATTGCAGGAACGATGAGTGGATCAAAGCCTCGATCCAAGAAAAACTTCTGTGCGTAGTTCCAAATCGCCCATGAGAGGCGTGCTCCACCTTTCTGAAGGTAGTATCCACGAAAACCATGAACCTTCGTACCACGTTCAAAATCGACGATGCCAAGTGTCGTCATGATGTCCACATGACTCTTTGGAGTAAATGGGAATATCGTTTTCTCTCCCCAGGTCTTTATTTCCTTATTCTCTGAATCATCTTTCCCGTCTGGAACTGACATATCGGGAATGTTGGGCACCTGAAGCATGAGCTCTTGCCATTTTCGCATAACCTCCTTGAGCTCTTCCTCCTCTTTCTGGATTTCTTCTTTCAAAATCTTCATTTCAGCGATGAGCTGTGCACGAGCAGATTCATCCGTTGCGAGCGCAACTTCACGAGAAACGGTATTTTGCTCTGCTTTCTTTGCTTCCACAGACAAAAGTATCTGCTTGCGTGAATCGTCGAGCGCAATAAGCCCGTCGAGATCGACAGTCATGTTCTTTTTAGTTGCCCCCATCTTCACGAGGTCAAGGTTCTCCCGAATGAATTTGATATCTAACATAGTATTAAAACTAGACGCATATTATACGCATTTTTTCCAAATTACTCAAAAATCAAAGGTCGGACATCCGATGTCCGACCTTTGAGTACACATTACCGAGGTCCGACCTCGGTAATGAACTAGATTTCCAGAAACAAATTTAGATTAGTGAATCTCGACTCTGACCATAGCATGTGCCTTCTTTATGTAATAGATTCCGATCATCGCTATGAAAGCAAGAATTATTACGTTGGTCCTGTATCTAAACTCAGTTGGATACTCACTGAGAAGCCAAAATACCACTACCCAAAGAAGGGGGCCTGTAATCGTGGCTGCTCGTTCAAAAATGATAAAGGAACTGAAATATTCAGCCTGCGCTTCTTTAGGAATAATATCTGAATAGAGAGATCGTGCGAGAGGAAAGAATAGCCCATATGCAAACCCTGCGAATATGAGACTGAGATAAGCATACAAAGGAGTGTTTGGTGCAAAGCCAAAGAGTAGAAAAGCAATAATGTATACCGATCCTCCTATCACGAGCATCTTATTTCTATTGGTAATTTTATAGGCGAAAAAACCAAACACCATACAAGTAATAAAGAGCATGCCCAGACTTACCGCTCCACCAATACTTGACATCTTTTCTGTAAAACCAAAGACATTTTTGAGATACAGGGTAAGGTATATCTGTAGAGTTGATACAGAGTCTGCTACGAGCATATACCCGAGTAGGTAATAAAATACTTTTTTATCCAAAAATACCTTCCTCAAAAATTCCTTCAAAGAAAATGTGGCTTCAGAAGATTTGGCTTGCACATGTCCCTCTTCTGATTTCTGTATGAGAAATGGAATGGCCAATACAATAAAAATAGTCCCTCCTAAAACCAAGGCAAGACTCTTACCACTCAAACTGTAAAGTACTAATGAACTCCCGACAACGAAAGCACCCATAACCCCGATACTTACAGCGTTACCCAACTGCCCCAACCCCATCCCAAGGCCTGAAATCTTATCTTTGTTATAGCCAATTTCTTTGAAATGTTGCATGAACGATGAGTAGAAGACATACGAGCCCTGAAACGAAGTCTGGAAAAGGATATAGAGGAAGCAGAGCGTAAAGAGCATTGCATATGTATAGTTTTCTAAGAACGTATTTGTGAGAAACCCTATAGCAAATAATGTGAATACCATAATCACAGATGACACGCGCATATATTTCATAAGCGTTCTTTGGCTTCTGTCTGCTTTATGACCAAGAGCTGGATAAAATATAAGAAGGATAACGGTTGAAATAGCAGCAGAAATACCTATCCAAGTATCACTTGCTCCACCTTCTGCTAAAAGAAGCGGGAAATAAAAAATAATAACCGATGAAGCAAAAGAATTTGCAAAATCATAGAGGTACCAACGACGAATATTCAACATATTATTTCCAATTATACGCATTTTTCACAAATTACTCAAAAAATATGGTCTAACACCATGGTATGCTAGCTTCATATGGATTTCCCTATCCAAAAGCTCACCAACGCTGAACATCCTCCGCTCCTCAGGGAGATTCCCCAACCACCAAAGGAACTGTACCTGAGGGGCAACTTGCCACCACAGGGCACAAAGTGCCTTGCGGTGGTAGGTTCTCGGAACTACACCAACTACGGTAAGCAAGTCGTTGAGTATCTCATTGGCGGTCTCCGTGGGTACCCCGTTTCAATTATCTCTGGTCTTGCACTCGGTATTGATTCTCTTGCACACAGGACGGCACTCGATGCACGACTCTACACCCTCGCAGTCCCCGGTTCTGGAATTGATGACTCGGTACTCTACCCACGACAAAACCAAGGGCTCGCACATACCATTCTCGATAATGATGGTGGCCTACTCAGTGAATACGAACCTACATTCAGAGCAACGACATGGTCCTTCCCCCAGAGGAACCGAATCATGGCAGGACTTGCTCACGCAGTACTCCTTATTGAAGCAAGCGAGAAGTCGGGCACGCTCATCACTGCACGACTCACTGCAGAATATAACCGCGAACTCCTCGTCGTCCCCGGCAATATCTTTTCTGAAAACAGCAAAGGCGTCCACCAATTCCTCAAACTCGGCGCAACCCCCGTCACCTCACCAGAGGATATTCTCACAGCACTCAATATTGAAGAGAAATCTGAATCCCCCACATCACCTCAGCTCTTCACTGAGGAAGAGCTGACCATCCTCACCCTTCTCTCCGAACCAAAAGACCACGACACCATCATTCGAAACATGTCACTCGCACCTCACGAAACTATAATTCTCCTGTCAGAAATGGAACTTCGTGGACACATTAAGGAACAGGGCGGAGTGTTTTACAAAATCTAGAATCAATTAGCTTGCCGTTGACATGATTATCCATGAATGGCATAATCACTTCTAACGTCGATTCAAACTTCTCAACTCTTGGCATGCAGGTTTCGACGTTACTGCGGGCCCAAGGAGAACATGATGCATTTGTTACATTTGTTGCGTGCGCCAAACCCCGCTTCAACTCACCCTGCCTACGTAACTTGGGGCAAAGCGTTGGATGGGGTAACGAACGAACTCGAGATAAACAAAAATCGGCATGTAAGCGTATACCATACGTATGCCGAAGTAGCAGGGTGCAAATACGCCTTCGTCACAACCTCGAAGGATATCCATCTTTGGCTCGGAACGTTTAGTCCCGCCGGTCATGCAGATCTTGCAGTATTGCTTGGACTTGAGCTTGAGCTAAACAACGCCGGCAATCAACTTTTGCTCTACGTTGAAGACAAGCGGGTGTACCTGGTGACAAGAACAAGTACAAATGAGGGTAGACTCGAATACACACTCTCGCCCGCCCACTGAACAGACAACAATCAAGAACCGACGCCACTCCGGTATATGAGTGGCATTTTTTATTACGCCCACCACGAACAAACCCTCACCCTCCTCATGAAAATGGAACTGAGTGGCCTCATCACCGAACAAAACGGAGTGTTTTTTAAGACTTGAGAAATTAGTGCGTTGCGTATATAGTTCATAAAGTTTGTTACTTGGGAGACTGTCATGGGATTCAACAATGTTGCTTTGTTTGTGTACCTCGTCGCAAGTACCCTTCTTCTCGTGGTCGGGATCAACCGCTATCGAGGGGATTTCAATTGGGTGAACATGGAGTTCAACACTGAGCCGAAGCCTGGTTTTGTATCGAAGGCGCTCGCACTCACAGGTGTACTCGGCATGCTTCACTCAGCAACATTGTTCTTCTCTTGATGAGGAGATGGCCAATTCCTACACCCCACAAAAGTCGAGAAGGGGACTAATTTTCAGATTGAAGAAACCGCCATGGCAAGAGGCGGTTTTTACATGCTTGTGAGCACATATCATTTGACAGTCTTCCAGTTCCCTAGTATTTATGGAAGGCATGTCACATACACTTGTCATCGTAGAGTCACCGGCGAAAGCAAAGACTATTGAAAAATATCTCGGAAAGGATTTTACCGTGCGCGCCTCAGTAGGCCACGTTCGCGATCTCCCCAAGAGCAATAAAGACGCCGTCGATATTGAGGGTGGGTTCATTCCGAAATACATCATTTCTCCTGGAAAAGAGAAAGTCATCGCAGAGCTTAAGAAGGAAGCAAAGAAGGCAGACAATGTCTTCCTCGCAACTGACCCCGACCGCGAGGGCGAAGCTATCGCATGGCACGTAGCTGAGCTCATTAAGGACTCCAACAAGAACCTAGAGCGTGTCGTCTTTCATGAAATCACCGAACCAGCGGTCAAGGAAGCTATCGAACACCCCCGTGCAATCGACATCAATCTCAAAGAAGCTCAGGAGGCACGTCGCGTACTCGACAGACTCGTGGGGTATGACCTCTCTGGCCTCATCTGGAAAAAAGTGCGCTACGGCCTCTCTGCTGGACGAGTGCAATCCCCTGCGGTGCGTATCATTATGGAGCGTGAGCGAGAAATCCGCGCGTTCATTCCTGAGGCATACTTCGTACTCACCGCGCACACCCAGACTGAAAAGAAAACTGATCTTCCACTTACCTGTGCAGTAGAGCCGAGAGAAAAGGATGAAGCAGAGCGAATTCTTAAAATCGGAAAAGCACACCCATGGGCAATCACGAATATCGCAAAGACAGAGCAGAAGCGCACTCCACGACCACCGTATACCACCTCAACACTGCAACAGTCAGCATCGACTCGTCTTGGCTTCTCACCATCGCGCACCATGGGTGCAGCGCAGAAACTCTATGAGGCCGGCTTCATTACATACATGCGTACCGACTCAACAAACATGAGCGACATCGCACAGAAGCAAATCATCGCTCTCCTCCACAATGATTTCGGAAAGGAATATGTTGCACCGCGCAAATATAAGACAAAGAGCAAGTCGGCACAGGAGGCCCACGAGGCCGTGCGCCCAAGTAATTTTGGTAAGAGGACTGCAGGAAGCACTGACGATCAGAAAAAGCTCTATGCGCTCATTTGGGAGCGTGCAGTGGCATCGCAGATGAGCGACGCGGTAGTAGAACGTACAAAAATAATTGCAAACGTATCGGGAAGTCCTGAAGAAATTCCAGACTTTGTGACACATGGTTCACGTGTACTTTTTGACGGATGGCTTCGTGTCGACACCCGTGCGCGTGGTGAAGATGTAGAAATACCAAAGCTTGCGGAAGGAGATTCGCTCACACTCAAAGAACTCATTGCTGAAGGCAAAGAGACTCAACCGCCAAGTAGATATACTGAAGCTGGACTCATTAAAGAACTCGAAAAGCGTGGCATCGGACGTCCATCGACATACGCTTCAATCATGAACACGATTGTACAGCGCGGGTATGTTGAAAAGGTGGGAAAGACACTCATACCGACCGACACCGGTGACCTCGTTTCATCATTCCTCGAAGAACATTTCACCGAATACATCGGGGATGATTTTACAAGTGAGATGGAAAATGAGCTCGATGAAATAGCACTTGGAAAGCGTACCTACTTGAAGACGCTCAGTGATTTCTACAAACCTTTCTTGAAAATGGTGCAGTCAAAAGAAGATATTGAAAAAATCAACAATCTTGGCGAAGGACCGAAAGAATTCCCTTGCCCGCTCTGTGGGAGTGATATGGTCATCAAGCTTGGCCGAGGCGGAAAGTTCCTCTCCTGCAATACATATCCCGCATGTATGGGGGCACGTATGCTCGATGGCTCGCAGATTAAGGAAGATGAGCCACTTGGCATTCATCCTGAAACAGGTGAAGAGATATATCTCCTCAATGGAAAGTTTGGGCCATACGTACAAATTGGTAAGACACCAGAGAAAGTTCGTGGAAAAAAAGCGCCAACACCAAAACGTGCGAGTGTTCCGAAGGGAAAGAGTGTGAGTGACGTGACGCTCGAAGATGCTGTGCACTACCTCATCCTCCCCCGTGAGCTTGGCACACACCCAGAGACTGGCGAAGTTATTATTGCAAACACCGGACGCTTCGGACCATACATTGGTCACGCAGGTGATTTTCGTTCACTTAAGGGCGTAGATAATCCATACGAGATTACGTTTGAACGTGCCCTCGAAATCTTTAAGGAACCAAAGAAAATGCGCGCGGGAGAGAAGCTTGTTCGTGAAGTTGGTCTTCACCCCAAAACAAAGAAGATGATTAAAGTTTTTGAATCAAAATCAGGACGATACTTCAAACGAGGATTTTCACGAATCTGGATACCCGATAACACTGATATTAAAACACTTACTGTGGAAGAGGCCGTTGCACTCATGAGTATTAAATAGTACTTGGTACTTAGTACTTAGAGCCGTGCTCTTTGTTATCTTAGAATAGCGATGTAGAATGACCCTATGGCAATAAGCGCCCAGGACATCACAGACCATCTCAGTGTTCCCTCAGCAGAAAACATTGAACTCATTAATCGTGCCTATGAATTTGCAAAAAAAGCGCACGAGGGACAATTTAGATACTCAGGAGACCCCTACCTCGAACATCTTGCAATGGTTTCAAAGATGCTTGCTGAAATCGGCATGGGAGCACACACCGTCGCAACAGGGCTACTTCACGATACCATCGAAGACACTGATGTTACTCCCGAGGAACTCAAGAATGAATTTGGTGACGAAATATTTTTTCTCGTACAGGGCGTGACCAAACTTGGTTCAGTCCGCTATTACGGCAGTGACCGACACAATGAGAGTCTCAGGAAACTCTTTGTTGCGACAAGCCAAGATATTCGTGTACTCATCATCAAGCTCATTGACCGTCTCCACAACATGCAGACACTCCAATTCGTGCCGCAGGAAAAACAACTTCGCATTGCACGTGAGACACTCGAAATTTATGTCCCTGTCACCCACCGTCTCGGAATGGGTAAAATTCGCAAGGAGCTCGAAGATCTTGCCTTCCCCTATGTCTATCCCGATGAATTCAAACACGTGATAGATATCACCAAACAAGTCGCAAAAAATAGTGAGGCTGATTTGGAAAAGGCGCGTAAGGCAATGCAGAAACGACTCGCAGAGAGTGGTATTAGAGATTTCCACACCTCATGCAGGTCCAAGGGGAAATATAGCCTCTATCAAAAACTCAAGCGCCGTGAATGGGACATGGATAAAGTACACGATTATCTTGCAATCCGTGTTGTTGTTCCAAGTATTGAGCAGTGTTATCAGGTACTTGGTATCGTCCACGAAATATGGCGACCGCTTCCTCAACGCGTGAAGGATTACATCGCCTTTCCAAAACCAAATGGTTATCAATCACTTCACACAACAGTCATCACACCGAACCGAACTATCCTCGAAGTGCAAATTCGTACTGAATCAATGCACCGTGAAGCCGAGTACGGAATCGCGTCCCACATCATATACAAAAACAAACAACTCGGTCAAAAGGAATCAGCGTCCCATACAAAATCGTGGTTTGCATCGCTCGTTCCAGCACTCTTTAGACCTTTTATATGGAAAAATTCAGCAACGAGCGAACCAAAAAAAGAGGTTCTTATCGGAAAAGACCATAAGTTAAAAATCCCAAAGTGGATACAGGAAATCGCTGACGCCCATAAATCCGATGACGTGGAGCGTGAATTTTTTGACGGAGGTCACGACGATTTCTTTTCATACAGAATATTCGTATTTACTCCCGAAGGAGACGTCATCGACCTCCCTGTGGGAGCTTCACCAATTGATTTTGCCTACGCAATCCACTCAGACATTGGTGACCATACCGCAGGTGCAAAGGTGAACAACAAACTCGTTGAACTCAACACCTCACTCAAAAACGGAGACATCGTTGAAATTATTATTGGAAAATCAAACCGACCAACACGTAAATGGCTCGACTACACAAAGACATCCCTTGCACGAAGGAAAATCCGTGCAGTACTCACCGCACAGGAAGCTACAATGAGAAATTCTTAATTGAGTAGAGGTCGGTTTCATCACTCTTCTCAGGCTCGGGTTCAGGAACTACGGGGGTAGGTAGCACGACTGCTTGTTCTTCTTGAACCTGTGCAACTTTTTCTAGCACGTCCACGAATGTCTCATGCTCATCATATTCATCATGAACTTCTTGCTCGGTGAGGGTAACCTCGGGAACATCGAGAGAGTCATGCTTGGTAAATTGTTCTTCACCAGCAGGTGAAACAAATTCATCGACTACGACTGGTGCTGGGATGCTTTCAGCGACAACATCTTGTTGCGGTACTGGCTCAAGCGGTATCGAGGCCTCAAGGTGAGCAAGAAGTTTTGTGGCGGTTCCACCGTATACCGAGGATTCCGCCTTGTGAATAATATCGAGCACTTTGCGAAGATCATCTGAGGCAAAGTAATCAATGGTGAGCTTCCCACCAAAATCAGTCTTTTGGATTTGTACCCTCGTACCAAATGTCTCAGTGAACTGACGTTCAATTTCAATGAGTTCAGGATCTGAATCCTGCCAATTTTTCTTACGGACCTTATCCGTCGCAATCTTTCGTGAGATGCGCTCCACTTCGCGAACTGAAAGTTTCTTTATTAGAATTTCACGAAACACAACGTCTTGTTCTGTCGGCCTATCATTGAGCATGAGAAGTGTTCGCGCATGCCCATCAGAGATATCACCACCGCGGAGTGCATTGAGAATTGCCTCAGGGAGTGCAAGGAGACGAATCGAGTTTGATACGTACTCACGACTTCTTCCTACCTTTTGAGCCACCTGCAAATGCGAGAGGCCAAATTGCTCTGCAAGCTGTTTGAATGCCTGCGCCCTATCGACAGCATTAAGATCCTCGCGTTGGAGGTTTTCAATGATGGCAAGCTCGAGCTTCATGAGCTCAGTCTCTTCACCGGAACGGATGATAACGGGGACCTGTATGAGCCCAGCAAGTTTTGAAGCTCTGAGGCGTCGTTCACCGGCAATCAGCTCATACTCTGTGGTGAAGGCACCATTCTCACCAATAATCTCGCGTCGTGTAGCCACAAGTGGTTGCAGTACACCATACATGCGGATTGACTCAGCAAGCTCTTGGAGCTTTGACTGGTCGAATTCACGCCGTGGTTGAAACGGATTTGGGACAATTTTTTCTGTTTCAATCCAGAAAATTGAGTTACTCTCGTACGCCATGGTGGATATTGTATCACATTGATTATTTCCATCACTGTGTATAATTTGATACACTCTGGATGGTATTCTTCCCAATGTGCCGCGATGGCGGAATTGGTATACGCGCGCGACTCAAAATCGCGTGGAGCAATCCTTGTGAGTTCAAGTCTCACTCGCGGCACATTGGATGGAATTGGTCTACTGTAAGTTATAATACACACAATGAATTACCCAATCGTATCCGTAGAAACTCAGGATGGTCTTTGCCTTTACGGCCTACTTTTGGAAACACAAGGGAAGGAAAATATTTTTATAAACATTCACGGTACAGCCAGTAACTTTTACGAAGAACCTTTTATTGAGACTTTTTCTAAATATTTTATTGAGAATGGGATTTCGCTTCTTTCAACCAACAATAGAGGGGCGGGTGTATACGACGCCTACCAAAAAAGTGGTGCGGCCACGGAAAAATTTGAAGACTGCATTATTGACATTGATACTTGGATATCATTTGTTTTAGATAAAGGATACAAAAATATTATTCTTTCTGGACACAGCCTTGGGACAGAAAAGGTTGTTTATTACATGAGTAATGGGAAATATGCTGATAAAATCACGTCAATTGTCCTTCTTGCTCCATCTGATTCTTTTGGTTCACATCGTTTGCACGATGGAAATACAAACCCTAGAAAAAAAGAGGTAGAAAATCTTCTTAATGAATCGAAAAAAATAATCGAATCGGGTGAGAGTGACAAGTTTTTACCTAGAAATACTTACGGGTCTCATGATGGAATTATGCCAAAAAGCGCTTATTCGTTTATGAATTTTCTTGGTCCTGAATCCAGATTGCTCAATGCACTACCTTTGGTAACAGAAAAACTCGAAGCATATTCAAATATCAAAATTCCGATTTTAGTTGCGATTGGTGACCAATCTGAATACACAGGACTAACAATCAAGCATGCGCTAGAGTTAATGCAAAATGAAAATAAAAACACTTTCATTTTTCAGTTAAAAAACTGCAATCATGATTTCGATGGAAAAGAGGAAGAATTATCCAAAATAGTACTTGATTTTGCACAGATGCATTTGACTTAAATGGTGTCAAAACAAAAAACCCGTCGTGAAGTACGGGTTTTTCGTACTGCGACGGGTAGTTTCACCTCCTCATGAGCATGCTGAACACATCGGCTGACTTCCGTTCCCTGAGCCATGCGCCGACCGACTCGTTGCCAACGGCAATCTCGATCGAGGTATACAAGTCGAGATCAGTTCTCCTCATACGGAACAGGTGATGCCCGAGAAGCGAAATATCAAACTTGCTCTCGTTCTCTTCGTTGGGTTTCCCGAGAACAAAGTGGGGTCGATTTATACCCCTGCGATACCGGGGCTCGAGATAGATTTCCCAAAGAACAGGAACGAGAATCTTGCTCAAGGTAGCAAACGACATGTGGTTCGGGGGTGGGATCTTTGGAACTTCTTCAATCTCGCTACCCGCAATACGTGCCACCGAGACCCAATACACAGTCTTCGGTATCATCTCAGACCCGTATGCAGAGCTGTGCCTGCCACTTGGAACCCTTGTAAGAAATTCCTGATACTTGAGGATGAGTTCCCCGTTGAACTCCTGCACGGCTGGTGCAAAAACATCCTTCACCAATCTCTGTTTGAGTTCTTCACTCAATTCATCAGTACGTTCTCCCACAGAATCCCAGATACTTTTCAAAGTAAGTACTTCGGGATCACTCGAGGTTATAATCACGATTCACCTCCGTTGGTTAAATTTGAGAGACCAACAAGCCTCTTTCCGCTTGAAAGATTACTCTATTTACATATAAATGCAAATGTGTCCTGACTGAGCGTTACAATCACTCTTAAATATGATATACCTGCACTCATGAGCAAGCCAAAAATTCTCGCCATCGTCGGACCAACTGCGTCGGGAAAGACTTCCCTTTCTATTGAGCTTGGGAAGAGATTTAATGGCGAGATTATTTCTGCTGATTCACGACAGGTATACAGGGGGCTCGATATTGGTACAGGAAAGGTAACGCGGGCAGAGATGCAAGGAATTCACCACCACCTCCTCGATGTTGCTCCGCCTCAGAATGTGTATACCGTCGCGGACTACGTCCGCGACGGTCGTATTGCCATGGATGACATTCTCTCTCGAGAGAAACTTCCCATCGTCGTCGGCGGTACCTTTTTCTATATAGACGCGCTTCTCGGAGCAGTCTCTACACCAGAAGTTCCACCAAATGTGGAGTTGCGAAAAGAACTTGAAAAGCATTCAAACGAAGAACTTTTTGAAATGCTCAAAGAGAAAGATAGTGCACGAGCAGAGACCATCGACCCAAGTAATCAGAGAAGGTTAATTCGTGCAATTGAAATCGTCTCTGCACTCGGAGCAGTTCCCAAGACTCAGTCTGTAGAGCTCTACAATGCTCTTACACTAGGCATTCATATCGAGAAGGAGGATTTACTTAAAAACATACATACGCGTCTCGTAGAGCGAATTGACGCAGGAATGATTGAGGAGGTTGTCTCACTTCATAAGAATGGTCTCTCCTATGAACGGATGACCGAACTCGGAATTGAGTACCAATATATTTCACAGTATCTTCAAGACGTAATCACGGAAGATGAGATGCACACACTCATTGAGACAAAAAGTTGGCAGTATGCAAAGCGACAGATGACGTGGCTCAAACGTGACAAGGAGATTCAGTGGGTGCGAAAAGATGAGCTTGAGAAGATTGAGGGGTTAGTGAGAGGATTTGTGAATAACTAATCACAAGGAATTGAAACTTATTTTTGTTTCAAAATCTATATCATCCATGTGATAATAGAGCACCTCTATTCCCCCACTTCATATGTATACCACCTTAAAACAATACTTTGGCTACGATGAATTTCGACCGCTACAAAAAGAAATTATAGAGCGCGTAATGGATAAAAAGGACTGTTTAGTACTTATGCCAACGGGCGGAGGGAAATCACTCTGTTTCCAGTTGCCCGCGTTACTGCAATCGGGTACTACCATTGTCATTTCTCCGCTTATTTCACTCATGAAAGACCAGGTAGATGCTCTGCTTGGAAATGGTATAAGCTCAGCCTTCATCAATAGCTCACTCCGCCAAGACGAAATCACTGAAGTGATAGAAAAAGTAAAGAGTGGCTCACTCAAAATCCTATACATAACACCCGAACGACTTGCGCTTCCACAATTTGAAGCAATTTTACACACACTTCCAGTGAGCCTGTTCGCTATTGACGAAGCTCACTGTATCTCAGAATGGGGACACGACTTCCGACCCGACTACCGTAACCTCAAGTCACTTCGACAGAAATTTCCTTCTATCCCCATCATTGCACTGACCGCTACCGCTACCGAAAAAGTTCGAGCGGATATCGTCAACCAACTCGCACTTCCCTCACCTCACATTTTCACTTCAAGTTTTAATCGACAAAACTTAAGCTATGAGGTTTTGCCAAAAAAGGATTCATTCTCCACGATTCTTTCGCTTGTGTCTTTGTATGAAGGCGAAAGTATTATCATCTACTGCTTCTCACGCAAAGACACCGAAACGATTGCTGAGAAATTAAACAAACAAGGATACAAGGCTGGTACATACCACGCAGGACTGAGTTCCGACACACGCAGAGACAATCAAGAACGTTTTATCCGTGATGATATCCAGATTATGGTAGCTACCATTGCCTTTGGCATGGGCATCGATAAACCTGATGTACGGTTGGTCATCCACCACAGTCTCCCGAAATCAATTGAAGGATATTACCAAGAAACGGGGCGCGCAGGACGAGACGGACTCCCCGCACGCTGTGTACTCCTGTTCTCTCTTGCAGACAAATTCAAGCATGACTATTTCAACAACCAAATTGCAGATCCTGAGGAAAAACAGCAAGTGCAATACAATCTGGAGCAATCAGTGCAGTATGGGAAACTGAGTGGTTGTCGCCGAAGGTTTTTGCTTAAGTATTTTAATGAAGAATACAAGGAACAAAATTGTGGAAACTGTGACCGCTGTGTTTTTCCTACTCCACTCATAATTCAAAAACCTAAGAAGGTTATACAAAAATCAGTCGCGTCGTTCGTAACAGATACCAACTACGACGTTTCACTATTTGAGGCACTGCGGAAAATCCGGACAAGCGAAGCGACACGACTCAGAATCCCTCCGTACATCGTCTTTGGTGACAAAGCACTTCATGAGATGGCTCTTCATAAACCAAAAACAGCTACGGCATTCCTCAACATCAACGGCGTTGGTGAGAAAAAATTAACACAATTTGGAGAGATTTTCATGGAGGCTATACGGAAGTTTGAGGGTGGGGAATGATTATGGAGGCCGGACCTCAGGAAAGACGTGTTGGTGTTTTCATTTTGCGGGGTCAAGTTTCTAACTCGCTACGCTCGTAAGAACTTCCTCCCCGGACTCGCCCTTTTTGCTCCTTGCGGTCGCAAAACATGGCTCCGTCTCTCGCAGAGGTACGCGAGCAAAGCAGTTTGCTCGCTACACGAAAAAGACCTGCATATTCATGCAGGTCTTTTTCGTGTACCTCTGCGAGCCCACGAGGATTCGAACCTCGGTCGCTGGTTTTGGAGACCAGAATTCTACCACTGAACTATAGGCCCTTGTATGTACTATTGAACTTCTCTAGTTTACACCAGCTTTAGACCAGAATTCTCCTTCCAAACAACACGAGAGAAATGGAAGTTCACTTACATTTCCGAGCGAGTGCAGGAAGCAAGAAATCTCTGATTTCTTCCCACTGAACTATAGGCCCAGTCAGATGATGTTACGGCATAGATAAGTCTGAGTCAAACAACAATAGTATTAGATTTTACAAGAGCCTTTTGAAACGGTTATGTCCCAATGTGTTGATTCCAGAACATATTCGTTCCCGCAACTATCACGGTAGCGTGGGCCTCCATGGTCACCAGTTCTTTGTCCATCTGCCGTCAATTTCGTCTTTAAAAAATTATCAACGGCCTGGTTGTCATTGATGTCAATTTTGTATCCGGCACCATGAGATTGTCCTGTTGTGCCACCTGAATGTGGTTCAACAGCACCTGTTATTTCAACATTACAAGCCGTGCATGATTCTTTAATATTTATGGCTTGCTGAAGCGTGTCCTGTCGTATACCAGTTAGTGTCGTACAACCAGCGGTAGTGGGGCATGTCTCCTTAACTCCTGACGCTCCACTCGTACTCGTGACTTTAACACCGGCCTTCCCGAGCTCACTCAGCGCTGCTGAATGTGAAAGTGTCCCCGGTGCAATAACACCCGCTGTTGGTGTGCCAATGACGGGAGGAGTGGCTGGGGCAGTGGGACTTGGTGGAAGTACAGTACATTGTATTTCATACCATTTCCCTTTGTACTCGTCCTTCACAAGAAGATTAAGTATCGTATTCACGATGAGCCATGAGCCAAGGAGGATAACGAGCCCAATCACAGAATTCGTCATTATTGAACGCGCAGAGCTTACTGCCCCCGTATCGCCTCCCGACATCACCATCTTCATACCACCCCATGCGAAAGTAAGAGCAATGACACTCGCTGAGATTTTAATAAACCAATTTATAATATTCTGTCCGAGTTGTATAAAATCACAAGCTCGACAATCTGGACCGTCACACGGCACAATTCTCTTTGGTTCTTCTCCATAGACCAAAACTGGTCCTGCAATAACCAAGAAGGCAAGTATCAAAAAAAAGCCAAAACGAAAATTTCTCATATAGATATATCCTATCATAACCCAGAACCCCTCTCACATTGAATGACGAACTATCGTGTTCAAAACACGAGCGAGACTGGTCGGCGCAAAACGAAGCATATAGATATATGATGAGTTTGAGCCGTTACCGGTCGTAGCCGTTGTTT